>Ga0209345_10000041_pt1 | contig 218361 bp, 201 predicted proteins | sample Cruoilmetagenom7_FD_187294 | JGI IMG/M metagenome (GOLD analysis project Ga0209345, IMG submission 187294) | Oil polluted marine microbial communities from Coal Oil Point, Santa Barbara, California, USA - Sample 7 (SPAdes) (version 2) | ecosystem: Environmental > Aquatic > Marine > Oil seeps ... | reverse complement strand
AGTATTTAATCGGGTATTATAGTCAGCTTCGACCACACCGGCATAACAATGGAATGAGTCCGAATCAGGCAGAGGAACAGTACTGGATTAACTATAAACCGGTGGCCAGTTTTACTTGACCACTACAGACAACACAAAGTTGAATAGATCTCTGAGAGAATTTTCTGCGCTTTTCAGAGATTCGGAAATATCCACCAATACTCTCCAGGTGCTAACGCAAAGCACACGGGCGATGAGCCGCGCAGCGGGTTGGCGTCCCAGCGACCGCAGGGAGCGAGTGATGCGCCTTGTTAGCGCCGATTAAACAGGGCATGACTGCCTCAAATCATTCAGCCGAGAGCGTAAATCCCGCATGGTAAACAATAGATCCTGAAGCTGGGGGATTGAATAGCGAGTCTCAGCTTGCTCTGGTGAAGTTGGCAACCCAACAACATTTGCTACCTGTTGCTGTTGCGGGATAAAGCCCCAACGACCATGAAAGAGTTCATTGCGAAGCGAACGGACTGCATGAGCATCGGATAACCAAGCTTGGTAAATATCTGCTGCTGGGGTGTCCATATATTTTTCATTTACCAGCTTTCCCAGTAGATGCAATCTCTTATTGAAATTTGAGTCGTTAAGCTTTTTAGTCAGCCTATCTAGGTTTTGACCATCATTGGACAAACCAAAAACAAACCAAGTTCCATGTCTAAGCGAGAGTACTCAAATAGCATGTAGCCAAGAGTGGTCGCAGCTTCTTTTTCAATTTCATCTTTCAGAACCATAGGCTCAAATTTCCCTCAGACTTGCATCCGCGCTAACGCCGCTCAGCACGCGCGGTTACGGAATGGAGGCGAAGCCGCAATGTAGTAGCCGTCGCTGTGACTGGCTTGGTTATGTGATCTAGCACTTGACCGCCCTAAGCTTTCGTGTTGCTTCCGTAAGCTCCGCCTTGGTTAAACCAATGATTGTTTGGAAGTCATTGTCATCCAGGCCGAAGCCCAGTTTGTGAGCATTGAGCGCACTGATAATGCCACTAAGCTCAGCAGCCGATAGCAAATTCGGAGAGACTGCTTGCACCGCATCAAACAGTTTATTCACTACCGCGTTTTCAATAGGGTTCACGACGACAAGGTCACCTGATTCCTCAAGCTCCTTTATCGTTCTCGCGATAGCCTCTTTGACAATGAATTCAGCCATGCATCATCTTCACATAACATTTATATCGTGGCCTCAAATATATCGTGGCTTCAAAGGCCACTTTGCCAAGACTACTATCCCAGCCGATTAGTTGAACCCAAGCTAATTCAAAACCCAGGACTGGTCAATCATCTCTGGCATTCATGGTATTCATCCCAGAAAGTCAAACCGATCATGCAGACTACTATCACGATTTCACTATATGACAGCAACAGTATGACTTTATTAAAATTAATACAAATAAAATACTATCATCCAGGATATGAGCCTCTAGAATCACTTTGCCAGTCACTCTGACTTGACAATATCATTACTACTGTATATAAAAACAGTACCATAAATTAATTCATGACAAGGAGCTGTTGATGGATGATATACCACCACCCTTGCCTGCTAATCCCACCCGCTTCATGGATCAGCTTCGTGCCTCTATGCGCTCACGCCATCTCGCCTATCGTACAGAGAAAACCTATTGCGGCTGGATCAAGGATTTCATTTATTTTCATCAGAAACGCCATCCACTAGACATGGGTGCCATCGAGGTGGATGCTTGGTTAAGCTATCTTGCTAACCAACGTCATGTTGCTATCAATACGCAAAAAACAGCGCTGAATGCGGTTGTGTTTCTTTATAAACACTTTCTGAACAAGGATCTTGGCCAGCTGGCATTTACTCGAACCAATAAAGGCAGGCGGCTACCGACTGTTTTCACCCATGAAGAAGCTATGCGTGTACTTGGCTTTATGGAGGGTGATCATAAACTGGTCGCCAGTTTGATGTATGGCTCTGGGCTTCGCGTAATGGAAGCGGTTCGATTGCGTGTACAGGATGTTTTTTCTAACCCTCAGGCAGGCTACCGCAGGGCCGGTGCTCCATCACAGCTGTAGAATTTGTCTAGATTGTCTATAGGAATTAAAACAAGCAAAGTGGAATATTGCAAGAGTTGCAGAGAGGTGTGGGATGTTTGAATTTTCACGGGTTGTGATGATGGTGCCCCGAACCGGACTCGAACCGGTACAGCCTTTCAGCCGAGGGATTTTAAGTCCCTTGTGTCTACCAATTTCACCATCGGGGCTGGATCATCGCTGGAACTGTGCCGGCGATTTTGTGTGACATGGCGCTTTAAAGAGAGATGGAGGCTGGAGTCGGAATCGAACCGGCGTACACGGAGTTGCAGTCCGCTGCATGACCACTCTGCCATCCAGCCTTTAAAACTCTCTTTGCTTTATTACTTTAAATCAGACAAGTGTCTGATTTGGAGCGGGAAACGAGACTCGAACTCGCGACCCCGACCTTGGCAAGGTCGTGCTCTACCAACTGAGCTATTCCCGCAACGCAATCAAGTGGGGCGTATTATAGAGATGTGAGCCTGGGTGTCAACTGATTTTAATAAATGATACTGCTTAAAGATTAACCACTTATATATCATCACTCAACAATGGCCAGGCGGCTCGCAAATACACATACATCGACCAGAGTGTTAACAACGCGGCGCCATAGAGGGTCAAAATGCCCACCCAGGCCAGAATTGAAAACGGTGGTACCGCGATCAATACCAGGATGGCAATCATCTGCAGGGTGGTTTTTACCTTGCCGATCATCGACACCGCAACGCGGGTGCGCTCACCGATTTCGGCCATCCACTCTCGCAGAGCTGAAATAACAATTTCGCGACCAATAATCACTACCGCCGGAATGGTGACCAGCGGTGTGGAGTAGGTTTCAACCAGCATGACCAGTGCCACGGCGACCATGAGTTTGTCTGCAACCGGGTCCAGGAACGCCCCAAAGGGTGAATGCTGGTCCAGTCGGCGGGCCAGATAGCCATCTAGCCAATCAGTCAGTGCCGCTAAGCCGAAGATAGCCGCGGCTATCCAGGGTGACCAGAAGCCTGGAATGTAATAAATCACTACAAACACCGGTATCAGACAAATTCTGAGCAGTGTCAGCAGATTAGGGATTTTCATGGAAAACAGCATAGATGCTGGTCCTGTTCAGCTGTCGGGATGCAGGCACAACCAGATTTCCTGTGCCAACTTAGCACTTATGGTAGAGACTTTTGCAATTTCTTCAATACTTGCATTCTCTATCTCCTTGATACTGCCGAAATATTTTAGCAATTCGCGGCGACGTTTCTGTCCAATACCGGGAATATCCTCTAAAAGGGAGCGTTTTCGGACTTTGGCGCGTCGCGCGCGATGGCCAGTGATGGCAAATCGGTGGGCTTCATCGCGGATATGCTGAAGCAAATGCAACGCGCCAGAATCCGATGGTATCACCGACTCTTCGCCGGTTTGGCCATTAACCAGAAATTCAAACCCCGCTTTGCGGGTAGTGCCCTTGGCGATGCCGATCACGGTCACTTCGGTGATCTGTAAGGATTCGAGTACTGTCATCGCCTGAGAGACCTGACCTTTGCCACCATCGATAATCAGAAGGTCCGGTAGTTTGCCCTCGCCTTTTTTCAGTCGGGTGTAGCGACGCTCCAGTGCCTGCTGCATGGCCGCATAGTCATCACCCGCGGTAATGCCTTCGATATTGAAATGGCGGTAATCGGACTTCAGTGGGCCGTTCTCATCAAACACCACGCAGGAAGCCACAGTAGCCTCGCCTGAGCTGTGGCTGATATCAAAACACTCCATACGGCGGATGGCTGTATCAAAATCAAGCAAGTCCTGCAGGGCCAGAAAACGGTTACTGATATTCTGTTTGCTTGCCAGGTGACTGACCAGTTGCTGGTTGGCATTGGTCTGGGCCAGACGCTGCCAGCCGGCACGATCACCACGCACATTATGGGTAATTTGAACCCGCTTGGTGGTTTTTTCGGTGATTGCCTGACCGATAACCTCAGCATCATCCAGGGCGAAAGGCAGAATGATGCTGGTGGGTACTTCCCGTGCACCGCTCAGATAGAACTGGGCAATAAAAGATGACAGCAGTTCACTTTCCGACCCTTCCAGTGACAGTTTGGGATGATAAGCTTTACTGCCAATAATGCGGCCCCCACGAACAAACAGGGCATGGATGGAGATGCTGCCGGAATTAATTGCACAACCGAATACATCCGCCTCGCCGCCGCTGCCGGATACATACTGCTGCTCCTGTACCTGTCGCAGTGCCGAGATCTGATCACGCAGTTCAGCGGCCAATTCAAAATTGAGATGACTGGATGCAGCATCCATACGTTCGGCCAACTCAGCAGTTACCGCCTGGTTCTTACCTTCCAGAAACATGCTGGCATGGCGCAGGTCTTCGGCATAACGCTCCTTATCAATCAGCCCCACGCAGGGTGCGGTGCAGCGTTTAATCTGATGTTGCAGACAGGGGCGCGAGCGGTTGCGGAAAAAGCTGTCTTCACACTGGCGGATTTTGAACAGTTTTTGCAACAGGTTCAGACTTTCACGTACCGCACCACCACTGGGGAACGGGCCAAAGTATTGGCCTTTAGCTTTTTTGGCGCCACGGTGAAACCGTACAGCGGGAAAGTCATCCGTGGCGGAAATGAAAATATAAGGGTAGGACTTATCATCGCGCAGCAGAATATTGTAGGGGGGACGCTGTGCCTTGATCAGGTTTTGCTCTAACAGCAGGGCTTCAGTTTCACTGTGGGTCAGGGTGACTTCGATGCGACGGATATGTGAAACCAGCGCGCGGGTTTTGGTGCCCTGCCAGGAACCGCGAAAATAACTGCTAACGCGATTTTTAAGGTTGCGTGCTTTGCCAACATAGAGGATTTTATCGTGTTTATCATACATCTGATAAACACCGGGTCGGCTGCTCAGGTTTGCCAGAAAGGCTTTACTATCAAAACTGTTCTGTTCCTGTTCCTGATCGGTAGCGCTCATCTGTTCAGGATTTTAACGCCAGACGCTTGTTGGCATTCATGTGCACGTGCGTGGCTTCCTTGTGGATTTCCTGCAACTGTTCACGGGTTTCATCGGTAATACCGGCTCCTCTGGACAACGACACTTCCAGATAAACCCCGATTTCGGCGTAATAGTAAATACGCGCATTAAATGAACGCGCCCGCTTCAATTTACTCAGTGACATCTGCGCCCCATTCACCAAAATGGTGTTGATATCATTATCCGACAGTAACGGATGACGTTGTGCATCAATGGGTGGGGTTTCGGTATGACTGAGGTTTTTAGATCGATGCATGGACGGAATCCTGGGGTTGTGTTTGTCACAGACAGCTAGCATAACACTGCCTGTGACCTTTTTAGCAGTTACTTTTCACCCGCTGCTGCCGCATCTTTGGCAATCGCCTTTTTCAGAAACAGGCTACCAAAAACAGTAATGGCCACCACGCCGACAATAACGGCGATGCTGGGTGCAAGCGAAATCATGCTGTATTTATCAATGAACGACATAGAACGTACCTTTGCTTTTTTAATGAAATGAGTCGGGTCTTGTTGCCCGTTGGCTCGCGATTATAGAGTATTATTGACCTGTCTCAAATCTTTTCAGCAAACTGGAGGTATCCCAGCGTCCGCCACCGCGCTGCTGTACATCGGCATAAAACTGATCTACCAATGCAGTTACTGGCAACTGCGCGCCATTGCGCCGCGCTTCATTCAGGGTAATGCTCAAATCTTTACGCATCCAATCGACGGCAAAACCAAAATCAAATTCACCTTGCAGCATGGTTTTATGACGATTGCTCATCTGCCAGGAGCCTGCGGCGCCGTGTTGAATAACATCGAATACTTTTTCGCCATCCAGTCCAGACTTTTCAATAAAATGTACAGCCTCAGCCAGACCCTGTACCAGACCGGCAATACAGATCTGATTGACCATTTTAGCCAACTGCCCAGCTCCCGGGCCACCAATCAGCTTTTGTGATTTGGCATAGCTGGCAATAACTGCTTCGGCCTGCTGATACACCGCTTCATCGCCACCGATCATCACGCTCAGCACGCCATTTTCTGCACCAGCCTGACCACCGGATACAGGCGCATCCAGAAAACCTATGCCTTGTTCAGTTGCCACCTGGTAGAGCTCTCGCGCCACTTCGGCCGAGGCAGTGGTATGATCTACCAATACAGCGCCGGATTTCATTCCTGCAAACACGCCAGTTTCAGTCAGCGTGACTGAGCGCAGATCATCATCATTACCGACACAGACAAACACCAACTCAGCACCTTCAGCTGCTGCTGCCGGGGTTGCTGCAAAGCGACCGCCGTGTTGCTTAACCCAGCTTTCCGCTTTGGCGCTACTGCGGTTATAGACACACACATCGTGCCCCTTGGCAGCCAGATGCCCTGCCATTGGAAAGCCCATGGTGCCCAGACCAATAAATGCTACGTTTGCCATGTTTCACCCCTATTCAATGTGTGGCGTCTAAGCTGACGGTGTTGTTGTATGGCCGGCAACGATACCGCGGATAATAGCGCTGACCATATTGGCCGAATTGGTAGCGGCCGTTTCCAGAAACTCCTTAAAGGAGATATTGGATTCTTTACCGGCGATATCAGACAGTGCCCTGATGACGATAAACGGGATATCAAAGCGATGACAAGTCTGAGCTATCGCTGCAGCTTCCATTTCTACTGCTTTGATTTCCGGGAAAGTTTTACGCGTAGCCTTGACACGTTCCGGTTCATCCATAAAGCTGTCGCCAGTGGCAATCAGACCATGCACGGTGGTCACACCGACAAATTCATTAATGCACTTTTCCGCAATAGCTGACAGGTCAGCATCCGGAATAAATGCTGGCGGCATACCAGGTAACTGACCGGGTTTGTAACCAAAGATTGTTAGGTCGGCATCATGATGCAGCACCCGATCAGAGATCACCACATCACCGACTTTTAGCAACGGATCAAAGCCGCCGGCAGATCCGGTATTAATGACGCAGTCAGGGTTGAATTCATGCAGCAAAATAGTCGTGCCGATAGCGGCGTTGACTTTACCTATGCCGGATTTTAATAGAATGACTTCCGCTCCATGGAGTTTTCCTTTGTGAAAATCATAACCGGCCTGATTAAAAGACTGCAGGTCCTGCATGGCACTTTTCAGCAATTCTATTTCCTGATCCATAGCACCTATAAGGGCGATGCGGAGGGGTTTGCCAGACTTGAGCCGGTTGGTCAACGTACGGGTGGTGCTTGGCTGATTTGTCATGTTGTATGCAAGATAAATTGTAGTTAATTATGCTCTCATGCTACCACGCACGGCAGAATTCGCAATGAATTCAGTACAGCAGCTGTGGGTTTTCGGCTAATTCAGATAAACGCCCCCACCCCAGCTTTTCAAACAGGCTCAAAACCTCCTCATCCAAGGGGGCTGAAATATGAACCTTACGCAACGCCTTAGGGTGGACGACCGTGAGTTCAGTGGCCATCAGCAACAGTCGGTGTATGGAAAAATGATCGCGAAATAGCCGGTTATGCCGTCCTTCACCATGATTGGTGTCACCCACCAGTGGATGCATAATGTGCTTCATGTGCCGACGTATCTGATGCTTACGTCCAGTTTCAGGCTTGACCTCCAGCAGTGAATAGCGTGCCACCGGGTAGCGTCCGACTGCAATTGGCAACTCTACCTGCGCCAGGGTTCGGTAGTGCGTCACGGCCTCGCGCGGGGCTTTGTCTTCATTGGCAAAAGGTTCCGAATAACGATCTTTTTCGTAGCGTAGCGCGTAATCAATGGTGCCCTCGACTTCAGTCCAGCCACGCACGACACAAAGGTAGGTTTTGCTGACCTGTCGATCGAGAAACTGCTGATGCATCACCTTGGCCGCTTCTTTATCATTGCGTACGAATAAAATCACGCCAGACGTGCCCCGATCGAGCCGATGAATCGTATGAAAGGTATCACCTGGAAACTGCTGTTTTAACAAACTGATCAAGTTAGGGGTGCTGGCCGGCGATATCCAGCTCGGGTGGACCAGCAGGCCAGCAGGCTTATGTAGTGCAATTAAGCTATCATCTTCATAGAGGATATCGGGAAAGCGAGTGAAGGTATCAATACACACATTAAAACTTCTTGGACAGGGTTTGCGACAAAATGGAATTATTGCACATCAATCAGGTCAAAAGCTTGAACTCGGGGTAATTTACCCTGATTATTAACCTTGTTCCAGATTCAACACTAATGAGGATTACTATGGATAAAGTACAAGAACTGGGTTACAGCTCACAAGAGTCGGTAATCCGGACCAATAAGATGATCCGCAACACCTATATGTTGCTGGGTATGACGCTCGGCTTCAGTGCCGTGACAGCCGTCATCTCCATGATGATCAATCCACCTTTCATTGTCTACATCGGAAGTGTGCTGGTCAGCTTCGGTTTGATCTTTGTCCTGAACCGTAAACAGAATTCTGCCGCTGCCCTGCCGCTGATCTTTGCCTTTACCGGCTTGATGGGCTTCGGTCTTGGACCGTTGCTGAACCACTACCTGGCCATGGCTGGCGGTGGTCAGATTGTCATGACCGCACTGGGCATGACCGCCCTGACCTTTGTTGGCTTGTCAGCTTATGTCATGACCAGCAAAAAAGACTTCAGCTTTATGGGCGGCTTCCTGGCTACAGGCGCTATCGTGATGCTGATTGCCATGGTTGCGCTGCTGGTACTACCGTTGTTTGGCGTATACATCCCGGCGCTGCACCTGGCCTTCTCGGCTCTGGTGGTACTGCTGATGGCCGGTTTCATCCTGTATGACACCAGCAACATCGTTAATGGGCACTACCAGAACTACATTATGGCAACGGTTGGTCTCTACCTGAGCATCTACAACCTGTTTGTACATTTGTTGCATCTGGTGGGTGTACTTAGCAGCGACTAGTTAGCAACAACTAGGCGCCATGCACTTCTGAAAACCCCGCCCTCTTTGCTAAGATGGCGGGGTTTTTATTTTAAGGCGAGGTCAACATGATATTTACGCTGATCGTTCATGCATCACCGGTGCAGCATCAGGCACCTGAAACAGCGTTACGTTTCGCCAAAGCCTTACTGGATGCCGGACATACGCTGCACCGGGTGTTTTTTTACCGAGATGGCGTTATGAATGCTAATGGCCTGTCCAGCAGCCCACCAGATGAACCCTGTATCCCCACAGCCTGGCAGGCACTGGCAGAACAGCACCAACTGGATCTGGTGGCGTGTATTGCGGCGGCCATTCGTCGTGGTCTGCTCGATGACAACGAAGCCAAACGCTATGACAAACCCCACGGCAATCTTGCCGAAGGTTTTGAACTCTCTGGTCTGGGCCAACTCACTGAAGCCGCTATACTGTCTGACAGAGTGATTACCTTTGGAGGTCGTGGATGAGCGATAAGCCCTGCAAACGCTTTCTGCTAATTAGCCGAGCAGCCCCTTATGGCTCGTCAGCGGCTCGAGACTTGCTGGATGTGGCACTGACCTGCTCTGTATTCGAACAGCCCGTCAGCCTGCTGCTGCTGGGTGATGCCCTGCTGCAACTGCTACCAGCACAAAACCCCACAGCTATCGGCCAGAAAAACCTCAATGCGCTGCAAGCCTCACTGGAGCTTTATGATATAGATGCCATCTACACTGATGCAGCCTCTCTGGCATTTCATGGACTGGACGCGCAGCAACTGATGCTGGTACCTGAGGTTCTGCAGCCAGCACAACTGGCTGAGCTGATACAAAATCATGATGTCGTGCTGAGCATCTAAGGAGCACCATGAGTAAAACACTACATACGCTGAATACCAGCCCTTCAGACAGCTCAACGCTGGCTCAGTGCCTTGCCACCCTGTCGGATGATGACGTATTGCTGCTGATCGAAGACGGTGTCTATCTGACACTGCCAGCACACCGGGATAAACTGCCCGACACAGTTAAACTACATGCACTGGCTGTGGACCTGGAAGCCCGGGGTATTCAAGAGACAGGCAAGATTATCGCCATCACCGATCCTGAATTTGTTAACCTGACACTGTCTTGTGATCGCGTGGTGAGCTGGTTTTGATGACAACAGAAATCCGTGCCTTGCTGGATGATGAAGGCTACCTGCTGCAACTAGAAGACTGGTCTGAAGCGCTGGCCTGTGCCCTGGCTGAAGATAAAGGTGTTCAGCTAACCGATGAGCACTGGGAGATCATTTGGGTTCTGCGTGATTTTTACCACCGATATCAGCACTCACCGGCCATGCGTCCATTATGTAAAGCCATCAGTCGTGAACTGGGACCGGACAAGGGCCGTAGTATTCACTTGATGAAGCTGTTTCCAGGTAGTCCAGCCAAACTCGCCGCATGCCTGGCTGGTTTACCAAAGCCGGACAACTGCCTATAAATCAAGGATGCCCTATGATTAGCATGGCTACATACTGCTATTGAAGCTATAATCCTTAATAATCAAATTCTGAATTGACAGCCAATTAACCGGTAGCTGAAAGGATCCTTAATCATGAGTTTAGATGGCGCCGCCGAGCAACTGAAAATGATCCAAGAAAGTTCTAATAACAAAAAGCAGCGGGATGAAAACGCACGTCGCGCCAAAGAGGAAGAAGTTGTCTATCATCAGTGGGCCACTTTTCGTGTTAATCAGGAACTCTATGGCATCGACGTGATGCAGGTTAAAGAAGTTCTGCGCTATGTTGAAATCACGCCAGTACCTGGAGCTGACTATTCGGTACTGGGCATCATTAACGTGCGTGGTAACGTGGTCACCGTGATAGACACCCGCCGTCTGTTCCACATGGCCGATGTGCCCTATGATGACGATACGCGTATCATCGTAGTAGAACTGAATGACAAGGAAGTAATCGGCCTGGTAGTTGATAGTGTTGACGAAGTGATCAACCTGCCTACCAATCGCGTGGATCGCGCACCGAACTTAAGCGGTGACGAATCGGCGAAACGCTTTGTACAGGGTGTGTGCTACCACAATAACATTTTGATCATTCTGTTGGATCTGACCAAAATGCTACTGAGTATTACCCCGATGACCGACGAAGACATGGGCTATTGAGGTTCCTTGCCCAAGGACCGGGCAAGCCCTCCCCCTTCCAGAGGCTTAACCCTGAGCCCGTGAAAATAACCGGTAAAAGTTATTGCGTGTCACTTCTGCCACCTCCTCTACAGACACACCTTTCAAATCTGCTACACACTGCGCTACTTCGACCACGTAGGCTGGCTGATTCTGCTTGCCGCGATAGGGTACTGGCGCAAGGTAAGGTGAATCGGTTTCGATCAGAAGCTTGTCCAGCGGTACCGCACGAACAACATCTCTGAGTTCTTCAGCATTTTTGAAAGTGATAATGCCGGAGAAGGAAATCATATAATTCATTTCCAGTGCTGCCTGAGCCATCTGCAGCGATTCGGTAAAGCAATGCAACACACCGGCAGACTCAGTGTTGCCATATTGATCAATCAGCTTCAGCGTGTCTTCGCGGGCATCGCGAGTATGCACAATAACCGGCAGTCCCAGCTCACCCGCCAGGCGCAGATGACCAGCAAAACTCTCATGCTGCGCATCGATGTGCTCTTTGGAATAATAATAATCCAGCCCGGTTTCGCCTATAGCCACCACTCTGTTACGACTGGCCGCCAAGCGTAAGCGCTGCTCATCATAGGGTTGCTCATCCACATGCAAGGGATGTACACCGGCTGAAAGATAAACCTGTGGAAATGGCGCTACCGAGGTTGCCATCTGCTCAAACTGCTCCAGATCGATAGAAACACAGAGTATTTTGTGCACACCCCGCTCCACCGCCGCATCAACCAGCCCAGTCAGTGAGGTATTGAGTTTTTCGATATTGATACGATCCAGATGGCAGTGCGAGTCCACATACATAACGGCGGTTTATAATCCTGTCAGGTTTAAATGGTGTAAGTTCGCCGTGAGCTGTTCAGCGCCCCGGCAAGATAGTTTTCAATTTTACGCACCAACGGCGCATCATCAGCTGTCAATTGTATGCCGATACCAGGCACCCGGCCTCCCTGGGCTGCCTTGGGTGTTACCCAGATGACCTTTCCGGTAACCGGAATTTTTTCCTGTTCTTCCATCACGGTCAGCAACATAAATACCTCTTCACCCAATTGATAGGAACGTGAAGTGGGAATAAACAAGCCACTGTGCGTTACGAACGGCATAAACGATTTATACAGATCTTCTTTGTTCTCTATGGCCAGAGAAAGAATACCGTGACTAATTCTGGGTACGATTGACATTTTCAGGTTCCTTTACATTATCGAACCAGCCCAACCCATCCAAGCAGCAGCGTTTCAAGCAACAACTGACGATTCGGGTTGTGACGTTCCATTAAACTGATCCGTTCAGCTTGTAACTGATCAATCAATGAATAAAGTTTAACGGCTGTGGTCTTTTTAGCAACGGCATTCAGCATTTTAAACATATCGGCGTTGCTGATTTTCAGTGTTTCACTATCGGCCTGTAACCGGGCGATGTCCACCAATAGACTGTACATCCACTCCAGAAGTTGCAATAAATCTTCCTTGTATAGCTTTTCTGCTAGTGTTACTGCCGTTGTACGCGCCTTGAGCAGATCCGCCAGACCGGTGACGAAACCCGCTCTAAAGCTGACCCGATCAGTCTGGTAAAGCAGGCGTGCCTTGAGTGGTGCCCCTCGAGTAATACGTAACAACTGCCCGGCCCGCTCAGCCTCTATACCCAGTTGCTGAGTCAACCAGGGTGCAGCCTGATCAGCACTCGGCATGGGAAAGCCAACCTGTTGGCAACGACTACGGATAGTCGGCATTAGCTGACCCGGTTGATGCGATACCAGCAACAACAAGGTGTTATTGCCTGGCTCTTCGAGTGACTTAAGCAAGGCGTTGGCTGCATTGATATTCATATTTTCAGCCGGCTCCATGACCACCACACGGTAGCCACCCTGTTGTGCAGTATTATGCAGAAACTGCAGCAACTCACGCACCTGATCAACCTTGATCGCCTTACCCGCTTCAGTCGGATGCAGATAGACCAGATCGGGATGGTTACCACTGCTCAGCAGTTCACAACTTCGGCAGTGGCCACAAGGTTGATGATTGTGTGGCTGATGACAAAGCAACAGATGCGCAAAGGCTTGAGCAAATTCAATCTTACCGATACCGGTATGGCCTGTAAGCAAAATAGCGTGCGGCAAGCGGGATTCGGCATGCTGCCTGGCCAGCTTATTCCATAGCGTTTCAGCCCAGGGGACGACAAGCGGCTTGTCGATCATACCGGGGTAACGCCTAAACGCTGCTGCAGTTGAACACGTATCTGTTGCTGCACTTGTTCAAGATCCAGTGATGCGTCTATAACGGCAAAGCGCTCAGGCTCTGCCATAGCCCGGTCCAAATAGACTTCTCTGACGGCTTCAAAAAAACGCTGTTTCTCGGCTTCAAACCTGTCCGGTGTACTGCGATTGCGGGCACGCTCCAACCCTTGCTCAACCGGTAGATCCAACAGCAAGGTCAGGTCTGGACGAAGTGATGCCTGCACCATGGACTCCAATGTACTGATCAGTGACAGCGGAACACCGCGGCCGCCGCCCTGGTAAGCATAAGTGGCATCGGTAAAGCGGTCACACAACACCCAATGCCCCTGCTCCAGCGACGGAGTGATCAATGCGTGCAAGTGCTGAGCACGTGCGGCAAACATCAACAACAACTCAGCCATTTCGGCTACGGATTCTGTGCGCTGTCGTAGCAGCAATTCACGAATCTCTTCAGCCATGGCAGTACCGCCCGGTTCCCGTGTGACCACAACAGTTATACCAGCGGCCTGCAGGCGCTGATGGATATACTCAAGATTAGTGGTTTTACCCACCCCCTCAACACCTTCCAGGGTAATAAAACAACCTCTCATTGTTCGCTCCCTGTAGCGGGTGATGAACGATAATCACTGCGACGATTACGTTGATAGCGGTTAACGGCATTATTATGTTCACGCAACGTCGCTGAAAAATGATGGGTACCATCACCCCGCGCAACAAAGTACAGCTCATTACCCTCCAGCGGATTCAATGCCGCGACAATGGCTTCACGTCCTACCATAGCAATGGGCGTAGGTGGTAATCCATCGATGGTATAGGTATTCCAGGGTGTGGGCTGTTGCAGATCTGAGCGACGGATACGGCCAGTATAATTTTCACCCATACCATAAATGACGGTTGGGTCTGTCTGTAAACGCATCCCCTGGTTCAGTCGACGCACAAAGACCCCGGCAATACGGCTGCGTTCATCCGGTACACCGGTTTCCTTTTCAATAATAGACGCCATAATCAGTGCTTCGTAAGCATTGTTATAAGGTAGTGATTCATCACGCGCCTGCCACTGCTGCTCAAGAAACGCCTTTAGATCATTATGCGCCCGGCGCAGTAAATCAATATCTTTTGCGCCACGCTGGAACTGATAGGTTTCAGCCAGAAACAGCCCCTCTGCTGACTGATCGGCATCTGCGCCAAGCATGGCCATAATATCTGCTTCACTGCTGTCAGACAGAGTAGATTCGATACGCTCATCGGCTTCCAGCCCCGCGCGAATCTGTTTGAACGTATAGCCTTCGATCAGGGTGAAATAATAACGCACTACATCGCCACGATTTATTTGATCAATAACGTCCAGCAGGCTACTACCAGGCTCTATGGCATACTCGCCCGCACGAATGGCGGTAATTTCCGGATGCAACCGGGTATAGAGACGCATCAGATCGGCATTTCTAATCCAACCGTCCGTCTCAAAACGACGCATCAACTGCTGAAAACTACTGCCAGATGGCACAGTGATCACCTGCTCTGCATCCAGGGATAATGGTTGCTGCAGGCTCTTTTCGAAATCATTATAAACGTACCACGCAGCGCCCAGAACCAGGGCTACCGATATAAATATAAGCAACAAAAGTTTTTTTAACATTAACAATAATTCTCTTTCAGCAAACCCTGGAGCCTTCGGGTCACCGGTCCGGGTATAAAAGTCTGATCATCAAGTTGTGCCAAAGGCCAGATGCCGATTAGGCTGTTGCAGAAAAACACCTCATCAGCAGCCAGAAGTTCAGCGCGGGTATACTGGCCTGTTTCGGTTTTGATTCCCACACTGGCGGCCAACTCAATCAGATAATTACGCATAATACCGGCAATACCATACAGAGAAAGATCCGGCGTCATCAAGCGGCCATCATACACCAAAAACAGATTACTCATGGTCCCCTCAGCCAGGTAGCCGTCGGCACCACATACAATACCCTCTTGCACCGATGGATCATTCCACTCGGCACGTGCGAGTACCTGCTCGAGACGATTTAGATGCTTAATACCGGCAAGTGCTGGAGCACAGGCCAGTTGCAAGTTGCACCAGCGTGCCTGAATGCCTCGCAAGCCCGGATTGTCGCTATAGTCTGGGAATGGTAGTTGTTGAAGGATTCGAGTGGACTGGATGTCGGTAGGCAGGGTGTAACCTCGCCCGCCACAGCCAGCAGTGACAAGGATTTTCAGAACGGCCTGATCTACGACAGGCAATTGTTCAAGATCCTCCTGCAGGGCGGTTTGCAGCCCCTCAGCAGGTATGTGCAAACGCTGACAGCCACGTAACAGTCGTTGCAGGTGTGCTTCCCACAACAAAGGTTTACCACCGGCAATGCGTAGGGTCTCGAAAAGCCCCTGGCCGTAGCTGAGCCCTCGATCCTGAAACGATAGCGTTACCGCGGGCTTGCCATTAACCAAAGCGATGTTATTTTCTGCCATAGGTATCTGCGTTGCTTAAGACCATGCCCGCTCGCGCATCCATGCGCCTGCGGCATATAGCGCCAAGGATGGAGCTCGCGCCCCCCTCAGATCAACTTTCAGAGTCGACTGAAAATCAGTGTACCGTTGGTACCACCAAAGCCAAACGAGTTGGACATAGCCGTATCAATTTTACAGGGTTGTGCCTGATGCGCGACATAGTTCAGATCGCATCCCTCAGACGGATTATCCAGATTGATCGTCGGCGGAGCCACCTGGTCACGTATCGCCAGCACACAAAATGCGGCTTCAACTGCACCTGCGGCGCCAAGTAAATGACCGATCATCGACTTGGTGGAGCTCATACGCACCTGCTTGGCTGTATCACCTAACACCAGTTTGGCAGCATTGGATTCAGCAATATCACCCGCCGGAGTCGATGTTCCATGCGCATTAATATAATGCAACTCCTCCGGATTCATGCTGGCATCACGCATGGCATTCGTCATCGATAAAGCGGCGCCGGCACCATTTTCAGGTGGCGCGGTCATATGAAATGCATCATCGCTCATGCCAAATCCGGACAGCTCACAATAAATATGCGCACCGCGCGCCTTGGCACTTTCGTAGGATTCCAGTACCAGAATACCAGCACCATCACCCAGTACAAAACCATCACGGTCTTTATCCCAGGGGCGACTGGCCGCCTGCGGATCATCATTATGCGTTGATAACGCACGTGCGGCCGAGAAACCGGCAATCCCCAACGGGGTCGTTGCCATTTCAGCACCACCGGCAATCATGATATCGGCATCACCATACTGAATCATACGCATGGCATGGCCAATATTGTGCGTGCCTGAAGTACAGGCCGTGGTAATCGCTATATTCGGACCGCGAAAGCCGTATTTGATCGCCAGGTTACCAGCAATCATATTAATGATGCTGCCAGGCACAAAAAAAGGCGACACTTTGCGTGGTCCTGATGTATTCAGAATATTGTGCGTATTTTCAATCATTGGCAGACCGCCAATGCCTGAACCTATAGCACAGCCGATACGAGGCGCGTTCTCTTCAGTAACTACCAGTCCGGCATCTTGCACCGCCTGGATAGCTGCCACCATGCCATACTGAATGAACAGGTCCATTTTGCGTGCTTCCTTGACGCTCATGTAGGGTTCCAGATCAAGCGCTTTAACAGGTGCAGAGAATCGAGTAGCAAACGCAGACGCATCAAAATGCTCGATATTCTGAGCTCCACTTTTACCGGCTAGAATACTGTCCCACGCCTCTTTTACGGTGTTACCAACCGGTGTTAACAGACCCAAGCCGGTTACAACCACTTTTTTGCGAGACATCTGTTCCTCCAGAAATTCAGGCCATTAATAGAAAAGCCGCACTATATAAGGATTATATAGGTGCGGCTTTTCAACTAAACCTCAGAGACTGACTGATTACTGGTGTGCGTTGATGTAATCGATCGCCAGCTGAACGGTAGTGATTTTTTCAGCTTCCTCGTCGGGGATTTCAGTTTCGAATTCTTCTTCCAGTGCCATCACCAGCTCAACGGTGTCGAGCGAGTCAGCACCCAGGTCTTCAACGAAGGAGGCACTGTTGACCACCTCTTCTTCTTTAACACCCAGTTGCTCAGCGATGATTTTCTTAACGCGCTCTTCAATATTACTCATATCTCTTCCTATTTACTTGTAGACACCATCACATCCCAGGATGCGAGACGCAATTTTATTAGAACCAATGACACACTAGCAAGTATGTCGACCGATTTAGTTATTGCTGACGGACAATTATCAACATATCAGCACAAAAAACAATTCTTTGTTGCCAATTTACTGATTCAGGCCATATACATGCCACCATTGACATGAATAGTTTCACCTGTTACATAGCTTCCACCCTCACTGGCGAGGAAGCCGACAACAGCGGCAACTTCTTCAGGCTCGCCCAAACGCGCCATTGGAATCTGCCCCTGTAAAACAGTTTTGTGCTCTTCGGCCAGGCCAGAGGTCATATCCGTATCGATAAAACCCGGAGCAACACAATTCACAGTAATATTGCGCGTAGCTATTTCACGCGCCAGTGCCCGGGAAAAACCTTCCAGGCCAGCTTTTGCCGCCGCATAGTTAGCCTGACCTGCATTACCCATTGAGGCGACCACTGAGCTAATGCTAATGATACGTCCCCAGCGCGCTTTAGTCATCCCGCGCAGGCAGCTTTTTGCCAAACGGAAGTTAGCGCTGAGATTAGTATTGATAACAGCATCCCACTCATCGTCTTTCATCCGCATCATAAGATTGTCTCGAGTGATGCCAGCATTGTTGACCAGGATTTCCACAGCACCGAAGCGAGTGGTGACCTCTTTTAATACAGCATCAATGGATTCGGGACTAGCGACATCCAGCACCAGACCACACCCAGGATTTTCGGCTGCGAGCAGATAGCTGCTGATTGCTGCAGCCCCGTTTTCACTGGTTGCCGTACCCACCACCACCACACCCTGTGCGGCCAGGTTTTCAGCAATGGCCTTGCCGATTCCACGTGTTGCGCCAGTCACCAGCGCCACTTTACCTTCAATACTCATAAGACTCCCTGAATCCATTGTTTAGATTAGGCTCAATGCTTTCTCAAAACTCACTACATCGGCCAAAGAGACGACTTCAAGTGATTTATTGATCTTTTTATTCAGTCCGGACAATACCTTACCAGGACCGCACTCGATGGTGACCTGCACCCCTTTATCAGCCATCGCCAACACCGAATCCGTCCACAAAACCGGGCTGTACAGCTGCTCAACGAGATTCTGACGCAGGCTTTCAACTGAACCGACGACTTCGGCCGTCACATTCTGCACTACCGGTACAGCTGGCATAACCAGCGCCACCGATGACAACGCCGCAGCCATGTCTTCTGCTACAGGCTTCATCAGGCTGCAGTGGGATGGAACACTGACTGGCAAAGCGATAGCGCGCTTGGCTCCTGCAGCCTTACAGGCCGCCATGGCACGCTCTACGGCGGCTTTTTCACCCGCGATAACCACTTGTCCAGGACAATTGTAGTTAACCGGTGCGACCACATCACCCTCAGCGGCCAGCTCGCAGGCCGCTTTGACCGATGCATCATCCAGTCCCAGTATTGCCGCCATAGCACCTGTGCCGAATGGAACCGCCTGCTGCATCAATTCACCGCGCCGCCTAACCAACTGCACGCCAGCTTCAAGAGACATGGCGCCGGCACAAACCAGTGCCGAATATTCGCCCAGACTATGTCCAGCCATCATTGCCGGAGTAGCACCGCCCTGCTGCACCCAGAGACGCCAGAGCGCAACACTGGCTGTTAGCAGCGCAGGCTGGGTTATCTCTGTAGAATTAAGTTGCTCTTCCGGTCCAGACTGAACCAACTCCCACAAATCATAGCCCAACGCCGTTGAAGCCTCTGCAAAAGTCTCTTCTATAACAGGGTGAGCAGCCGCCAGTTCAGACAACATACCCACCTGTTGAGAGCCTTGCCCGGGAAACACAAAAGCCAGTGCTTGCGACATAGAATCCTCATAACAACAGATCAGAGATGAACAGCCGATTATAGCTCCGGCTTTAAAAACACATAGTGTACAACATTGTGAGCCGAGTTAAACGCTCAGGTAGGCTGTTGCTGCAACTGTTGCTCCAGTTGCTCAACAATTCGCGAGGGTATATTCAACCGCGCATCTGTAACTGCCTGCGACAGAGCTGCTTCAAAATGACGCCGCCCGGCACCACCATGACTCTTAACAACCACACCCTGAAGCCCCAGCAAACTTGCACCATTGCGGCGACCCGGATCTATCTGCTGCTGCAATTCTTTAAGCACAGGCTGGGCCAGCACTCCCAGCAAACGTCTATATAAATTACGGGTAAAACTCTTGCGCAGCTTGCCCGCAATAAGACGCGCCAGGCCCTCACTACTCTTGAGTGCTATATTGCCGGTAAACCCATCACAAACGATCACATCAGCACGATCACTGAACACCTGATCACCCTCGATAAAGCCAATATAGTTCAGACTACCATGTTCCTGAATCAGGCGTGAAGCCAGCTTGACCTGCTCGTTACCCTTAATCTCTTCGCTACCGATATTCAGCAAGGCAATACGCGGAGATGGCTTACCCTCAACGGCGGACACCATGGCTGAGCCCATCAGAGCGAACTGTAACAAATGCTCCGCATTGCAATTCACATTCGCCCCCAGATCCAGCAGGTAACAATGATCCTGCTGTGTAGGAATGGCACTGATAATAGCCGGACGATCTATACCCGGAAGGGTACGCAATAAACTGCAACCCAAAACCATCAAAGCACCGGTATTGCCAGCACTGACACAAGCCGATGCCTTACCATCACGCACCAGACCCAGCGCCAGGTACATAGACGAATCCTGAAGATTGCGTAAGGCATAGGAAGGCTTGTCATTCATAGTAATGACCGAAGTGGTATGAACCAAAGTAATACGACTAGACAGATAAGCAGGACAGCGTGACAATAATGGCTCTATCTGAGCTTTATCACCCACCAGCAGAATGGTGAGCTGGCGCTGTTGTTTTAGCAGGTTGATACAGGCAGGAACAGTAACACGGGGACCGAAGTCCCCGCCCATCGCATCTACGGCAATGCTAAGGTGTTCAGACAAGCTTACTCTTCGTCTTGCTTGTTGATAACCTGACGACCACGGTAGAAACCATCTTCAGTCACATGGTGACGACGGTGTGTTTCACCGGTAGTTGCATCAACTGCCAGAGTTGGACCGCTCAGCGCATCATGCGAACGACGCATATCACGTCTTGAACGGGATTTTTTGTTCTGCTGTACTGCCATGGTATATAGCTCCTGATTAACGCTTGCTGGTCTTGTCTTTTAGCGAGGCCAGCACACTGAAAGGGTTAGGTTTTTCTTGCTGAAGACGAACTGTTCCACTATCGCCCCAGGATGTTTTGACTGAACAGTCCTCGTGCATAGGCACGGAGGGCAAGCTCAGAATCAATTCATCCTCTACGATCGGCAACAACTCCACATCGTCGTCTTCAACGAGTAGCGGGTCGTAGTACCGCGGCAGGTTTCTGGCCTGCTCATCATTGAGAACCACGGCCAGATTTACATCGGCCCTGACATCAATGCTCACTGGCTCGAGGCAACGCTGACAGGTCATCAATACCTGACCTCTGGCTTTGCCTGATACAGTGCGCAGATGTTGTTCATCTACTGCAAAACTCAACGTTACGTTTACTGTGCCCTGCTCGCTACATAAAAAAGAAGCAAGGCGAGGCATCGCTGAAACTTCAGCGATACCAGTAATCTGCGCTTCCCGCTCAGCAAGTTTGCGCGGATCAGCTTTTTTCGGTAATGGACCGTTCGACATAAGCGCGCAATTCTAGGCATTGCGATGGCGTCTGTCAAAGGGATTCAGGGGTTTCATTCAAGAAAAATGTCGATATTATAGCCTGAACCCTGAATACCCTCTGTAAAAGGCCAAAAAATGGACAAAGCCCTCGTTTTAGCATCCAGCTCTCCTTATCGTCGCGAAATCCTGGATAAGCTCGGTTTTGCTTATCGCAGCAAAAAACCCGATGTCGATGAAACACCCCTACCCACTGAATCGCCCGAAGCACTGGTTGCTCGACTGGCTGAAAGCAAGGCTCGCTCTCTGGCAAATTACTTCCACAATGCATTGATTATAGGTTCTGATCAGGTTGCCGTGCTTGACGGCCAGATTATCGGCAAACCCGGCACTAAAGCCAAAGCCATGGAACAGTTACAAAATGCCTCGGGCCGCTGTGTAACCTTCCTGACCGGATTGAGCTTATACAATACTGAAACCCGGCAAGCTCAGACTGAAGTCGTTCCCTATAAAGTATATTTTCGTCAACTCAACAGCGGAATGATAGATCGCTATCTTGAGCGTGAACAGCCCTTCAATTGCGCAGGCAGCTTCAAGTCAGAGGCGTTGGGTATTGTGTTGTTTGACAAACTCGAGGGAGAAGACCCCAATACCCTGATTGGCCTGCCACTGATACGCCTGGTGCGTATGCTGGAACAGGAGGGTATTGAGGTTTTGTAACATCAGCAGGTCACTGCAAGCGCGGTGACCAGTACTCTACCATTTGTGTAGACATATGCTTGGCGAAAGACACACCTAAACGATCGACCAGCCTGTCAAAGGAGGATGGCTGATAGGTATAATCCACCAGACGATCGATTTTAACCAGCTCGCGAGCAACATAACTGGAGCTGCCCAGACCATCAATCAAGCCCAGTTCCAGCGCTTGCTCGCCACTCCAGATCAGACCGGTAAACAGTCGATCCGTATCCGTCAGACGCTCGCCTCGCCCCTCCTTAACTTCGCGAATAAACTGCTGGTGCGTCGTTTCCAACACAGACTCCCAAAACTCGGTCTCATCGTCTCGCTGAGGACTGAAGGGATCCAGAAAAGCTTTATTTTCCCCGGACGTCATGATCCGGCGCTCAACGCCCACTTTTTCCATCAGATCAACAAATCCGAAACCGGAAGCCGTTACCCCAATAGAGCCGACTAAACTGGCTTTATCAGCATAAATTTCATCCGCGGCGACCGCCACGTAATAACCGCCGGAAGCACCTATATCGGTAATGACTGCATAGACTTTTTTATCTGGGTGCAGCGCCCTTAGACGTGCGATTTCATCATTGATGTAACCCGACTGCACAGGGCTGCCACCTGGACTATTGATGCGCAGAATAATTGCCCGACTCTGACTTGCTGCAAAGGCTTTGCGTAGCGCTGTAATAATATTATCTGCACTGGCATCAGCGCCGTCGGCGATGATGCCACGTAACTCAATAAGCGCAACATGTGGCTGTGGATCAACCGCCTCTTTAGCGCCACTAAGATCACGCCCCATAATAAAGATTGCCAGTAGCGCAAACAGGTAAATAAATGTCAGCGACTTGAAAAAAATTCCCCAGCGCCTTGAACGACGCTGCTCCACATTCAGACTGGAGACAATTTTTTCAATCAGTCGCCACTCTTTACTCTTCTCAGTCTGCTCAGACGCTTTGTCCAGCGCCTGCTTAACTTTGGCGTCGGCGCTGGGTTCTTCAGACAGCCACTCGGGTGGCGTGTCTTTTTTTTCCGGATCATCCCAATGATTATTACTCACGTATCGCTCCTTAAACGGTTAATCAACTGGCTTTATGACGCAGCAACCAGCTTCCAAGTTCCGTAAACTGATGCACTTCCAGTACCGGATTCCAGCGTGACAGGCGATCAATATGATGCGCCCCATAACTGACAGCAACCGTATCGACTCCGGCACGCTGTCCCATTTCAAGATCATACTCGGTATCGCCAATCATCAATGCACGCCGAGGATCAATATCGGTGACCAACAGTATTTCTTCAAGCATATAGGGGTCCGGCTTGGATGCCGTCTCATCGGCGCACTTAGTAATCTCGAACAGCGGTGCCAGACCAGTATCGGACAGCACACGGTCCAAACCTCTGCGGCTCTTGCCAGTGGCAACAGCCAGACGAAACCCCTGCCCATGTAGATTTTCAAGCGTATCTCTAACACCCGGAAACAAATTTGACCGGGTAGGATCAGCTGACAAAAAATGATGTACATAACGATCACGCATGGCCAGCACAAAAGCATCATCCTGGTCTGGAAACAGCATACGAATAGCTTCGGGCAACCCCAGTCCGATAATGTTTCTTACTGCCGCATGATCGGGCACGCCGATACTCAGATCCAGCGCAGCCGACTGCATACTGCCGATAATACTGGCTTCAGAATCAATAATTGTACCGTCCCAGTCAAAGATCAGTAAATCGTACACACCGGTTTCCTCAATTGCCTTGCTGCGGATTTTCTACCTTGATGATTTTAACATGACGGTGCTTAGTATCCGGTAGTTCCCAGTCAATACGCTGGCCAACAGACAAGCCCAGCAGTGCGCTGCCTATAGGTGCAAAGATTGACAGAGTTTCAGGTTGCCCTTTTATTTCATGCGGATAACAAAGTGTCAGATGAAACTGACGACCACTCTCCTCCACTTCAAAGGTGACCGTCGAATTCATCCGTACCACATCATCGGACATCTCTTCCGCTTTAACCACAACAGCCCGAGCCAACTCTTCACGCAAACTGTCATAGCGGGCATCACCCCGGTAGGGCATTTTATCAAGCATCCCCTCCAGCCTGTCGATATCCAGCTCGGTTACTTTGATCGGGGGAAGTTCTGACATTTTCATCTCCGTTAAAAAAACAAGGCCACCCACTTTGGATGGCCATGCTGATAAATATTTACATAAAAGAAACAGGCTTGAGTTGAATAAGATGGTCTAGTCTTGGACCCCAAGCAAAATAATACAACTACAATTACTGATGATTATGATCCATCTCAACAGGTTCAGCAACTACCACATGCAATGCCTAACGCAAGCCTGCTAACTCGCTGCGCCGTACAAACCTATCACCGCCCTGGGTACCCGGATGAGCCACTAGACTAGCGTGATAATCATCTTAACCCGTTTTGGCATGTATGTTCCTGCGGTGTAGGGTGGTTGCAGTGCGTGAGCAACTCATTACCGTCCCGGCAAAAGTAGCGATACTGCCTGATTCAGTTGTTTGATGGTTTCATCGTCCCCCCCACGATCAGGATGATGACGCATCGCCAAACGCCGCCAGGCCTGCTTGATTTCCCTGTCTGATGCATTGGCATCTAACTCCAACAACTGCAAGGCTTGCTGCTGAGCGCTTTCGTCTGCAGGGGGTTTCAGGGCTGACCAGAATCCGGCCAGCATGGATTCCAGCATCGACTCACTGGCGTCGTTTTCGAGATTCTGTAAATCCAGATAATAACGACGTAACGGATCGTCTGTCACCAACCCTTGCTGACTCGCCGCATAGGGCAGCAAACGAATTGACAGGGCCTGGACGCTCAATGATCCGCACCCTTGAGCATGCAGTTCATCGCGCAGCAGGTACAGACGATGAAACAGCAAAAAGTGCATACGAAACAGTTTCACCAGATCACGAAAGCTATCCGCCTCCAGCTTGATATGCCCATCTTGGTGCAACTGCTTTATCAAGGCATGTTCGCTGATTCCCTCTGGCCTTTCTTTGAGCTGGCTCAGCAAATACTCTGAACTGAGCCAGTGTTCAGCTTGACTCATCACACATCCGACAGTTCAAGTTTCTCCGGTGATATTAACACGCCATTGTTATCGGCGTAGACATACTGCCCTGGGGTAAAGGTCACGCCACCAAAGGTCAGGGGGACGTTCAGGTCACCCAGGCCGCGCTTATCGGTTTTCATCGGATGAGACCCCAGTGCCTGAACCCCCAGATCGAGCTGACTGATCGCATTCACATCACGAATACAGCCATAAATGATGATGCCTTCCCAACCGTTTTTTTCCGCTTTTTCGGCCAGCATGTCACCCAGCATGGCACGACGCATAGACGCCCCACCATCAACGACAAGCACTTTACCCTGCCCTGGCTGTGCTACCTGCTCACGCACCAGCGAGTTATCTTCGTAGGCTTTAATGGTGACAATCTCACCACCAAAGGTTTCACGTCCACCAAAGTTGGCGAACATCGGCTCTACAACCTGGACTAACTCTGGAAACTGATCACATAACTCTGGCAATAAATCTTCCACGGTTTATCTCCCTTGCAGTTTTGAATAAATAGTTGCATATAGGCTTGTTCAAAGTCTCGCTGATTTAGCCTACAGATGCATTACAACTTTTGCACAACGCTTAACAACGCCTGCACTGGATGCAGTAATTCCTGATTATCCAGCCGTTTTACCTGGGAGCGGCAAGAATAGCCCGTCGCCAGCAACTGTCCTTTATGTGCCGGACTGTTAACGATCTCACTCCAACTCAGGGCATAGATCTCTTTGGATAGTTTGTAATTTTGTGCTTCATGGCCGAAAGTTCCGGACATGCCACAGCAACCGGTTGAAAGCACTTCCAGCTCCTGACCCAGATAACCGAACAGGGTTTGCCATTGACGAATGGACGGCGCCGCTGAAGTTTTCTCGGTACAGTGCGCCAGCAGTTTAAAGCTGTGCTGCGGCACGCTGCCCGTCAGAGGGCGCTGCTGAATCGCTTCCACCAACCACTCCTGAATCAACATAACATTGGGCAGGTCGTCACTGACATCCTTGTATTCCGAACGATAAGTCAGGGTCATTGATGGATCGATACCCACCAGTGGCAGCCCCGTTGCATCCAATGTGCGCAGCAGAGTGAGATTTCTCTCAGCCGCTTTATTGAATGCCTGCATAAATCCATGCACATGCAAGGGTTTGCCATTGGGCATAAACGGAGCGACCAGCACGTTGAACCCCAGCAGGCTGAGCAGGTCAACCAGATCCAGAACCAACTGGGTTTCAAAATAGCTGGTAAAGGCATCCTGAACGATCACCACGCTACGGTCACGCTGTGCAGGCGTCAGCGCCAGGATAGAGGCTTCAGTGGCCCAGTCGATAGAGCGTTCACGTAAGCCTTGACGCAAACCATGGCGGCAAATCACCGGGCTATCGACCATACCGACCAGGCTCTTCATAACCGCGCGCATAAATGTGTTACGCATCGCCCAGTTATAGGGCGCCGGAAAGCGAGACAGGGTTGGAATCATAAACTCCAGACTCCCCACCAGGTAATCCTTCATCGGCCGTAGGTAACGACCGTAATAGACCTCTAAAAAACGCGCTCTGAAATCCGGTACATTCACTTTGATCGGGCATTGTGAGACGCAAGACTTGCACGCCAGACACCCCATCATCGCTTCATGTACTTCATTGGAGAAATCATATTCGCCACGATTACGCCGAAAGGTGTTGTTAATCCGTGTAGCTAAACCGGAAAAAACCGAGGCACTACGAATCCTGTCAGCTTCCTGATTGAGATCACTGCCCTGCTGACTCAGCAAACGCAACCATTCCCTGACCAGGGACGAGCGCCCTTTGGGTGAATGGATACGCTCACGGGTGCCCTTCCAGGACGGGCACATGGCATCATTGGGATCGTAGTTATAGCAGGCGCCATTGCCATTGCAGTTCATGGCGGATTCATAAGTATCACGGACTTCAACCGGAATTTGCCGGTCTTGCTGTCCACGCGTAGGAACACCATCAATCTTCAGCAACTCAGCGCCCGGCTGGGTGGCGGGTGTGGCGATTTTACCTGGATTCATCTGATTACGCGGATCGAACAGGGCTTTAATCCGCTGTAGCTCAGGGTAAAGCGCGCCGAAAAATTCCGGCGCATATTCAGACCTGATGCCTTTACCATGCTCACCCCAGAGCAAACCCTTATACTGCTGAGTCAGGCGCACCACTTCATCAGTAATACGACGAATCATGACTTCCTGCTCAGGGTCTTTCATATCCAGGGCCGGGCGTACATGCAACACGCCAGCATCAACATGACCGAACATGCCATATTCCAGCTCGTGCTCATCCAGCACGCGGCGAAAATCCATAATGAAGTCAGCCAGATTTTCAGGTGGCACGGCCGTGTCTTCAACAAAAGGCACCGGACGCTTCGGCCCTTCGGCGTTGCCCAGTAAACCAACGGCCTTTTTACGCATCGCCCAAACCTTGTTGATTTCGGCAGCACCGTAAACCACAGAGTAACCAAAGCTTTTGCCTGCTTCGCCACTGACGGAAGCCAGGTGCTGACACAACGCATCAACCTTCTGTTTCAGTTCAGCTTCATCATCCCCAGTATACTCAATCAAGTTAATACCACGGATAGCGGGTTCATCATCACGTTGCGGAAAGTAAGCCCGCACGGTATCCCAGACGATGTCGCCCATGGCCAGATTCAGGACTTTTGAGTCAATGGTTTCAATCGAGGTCGGCTGCCAGTCCATCAGCGACTTGGCATCGCGCAGCGAGGATTCAAAGCTGGTGTATTTTACATTTACCAGTGCGGCATATTTGGGGATAGGTAATACACTGAGCTTGGCTTCAGCGATAAAGGCGAGCGAGCCTTCAGCGCCACAGAGGATGGAGTTGAGATTAAAACGCCCCGACTCATCACGGATATGCGCCAGATCATAACCAGTCAAGCAACGGTTAAGCTTGGGAAAACTGGACTCTATCAACGCCAGGTTTTGTTGATAAAGATCATCCAGTTCACGGTGTATCTCACCAATTCGATCAGGCTGCTGCTTGATTTCAGCCAGTCGCTCTTCGCTCAAAGCCCCAGAAAGCCAACGTTCACCACCCAGCCAGATACTGTCCAGTTCCAGTACGTGATCACGGGTTTTGCCATATAACACCGATCCCTGGCCACTGGCATCGGTATTGATCATGCCTCCGATCGTGGCGCGGTTGCTGGTAGACAATTCCGGAGCAAAGAAGAGCCCATAGGGTTTTAGCGCGGCATTGAGTTGATCCTTGACCACTCCAGCCTGAACCCGCACCCAACGTTCATGTGGATTAATTTCCAGAATGCGGTTCATGTATTTTGAACAATCTACAATCAAACCATCAGTCAGAGACTGTCCATTGGTTCCAGTGCCACCGCCACGTGCACTCAGCACTATCGAGTGGAAGCGTGGCTGATCAACCAACCGGGAAATTTTTTCCAGATCAGTGACTTTCTTCGGATAAAGCACACCCTGAGGCAGAATCTGATAAATACTGTTATCCGTTGCCAGAACCACTCGGTTGGCATAATCCGGATTAAGATCGCCCTCAAAGCCCTGATGACGCAGTGTGTCGATAAAATCCATATACAGTGTCTGGACTGGATTGAGTTCAGCTAAGCGTGGAATCATGTAGCAGTGCCCCGTTAAAAACTATAGCTCATCATACTGGTACGCTATGATCCTGCATTGGAGCTTAAGGTTCAAATCAATTAAGGGTGTGTTTGAATAGATTTTGTATATGTTAGAACTCAGTCCCATCACTCCACTGAACCCTTGTTCCGGATTTTGCTACACTAGCTATTCAACTTAACTTCTGAGACATCACCCGCTCATGGCAACTTCCAAGCACCTGGCTCTAACCCTATCGTTACTGTTAAGCGGCAGTGTATTGGCCAGCCCGACATTTACGCCAACGACTCAACTTCCCGACGGTGAATGGATCGATTTAAGTGAAGACCTGTGTGACGTAGCCCAGCAAACACATAGCTATCTTGCTCAAGGTAACGCCTATGATCCTGCTGCGATTCATGGTGGCACTACAGTCTGGCTGAACACACCAACTGAGCGTATCCAGGAAACGCTGGCCTATATTTGTGAGGTCGTTCACGAAGACCAACAAATGGGGCGCACCTCACGCTTAACCGATCCAGACTTTATTGCCGAGCATTTCGAGTTATTGCGCTGGTCTCCGGATCAGCAACGGGCCAGTCAGCTCAGTGATGACAAACCCTTGCTGCAACGCCTGCCATCTGATCGTCTTTTATTAACTAAATACTATGTTCGTCTGACAAACGGACAACCACAACAAACCCCTGAAACACCCCACGCTCTGTATGGCTTACCCTTTGATGAAGCCCACTTAAGCCTGGACGAAGCCGATGCCAAGCGGGATCATATCACTCGCTACCGCTATGGCAAACAAACGATAGTAGCCAATGAAAGCTCAAAAGACCAAGCCGCTCACATGAGAAACCTTGCTCCGCCGCTTATCTGGTTGAGTAGAGACGATCTAGAAGGTGCATTACTGCAAGGAACGGCCGTGGTCAATGAGCCGAGTGGGGATCGTCGCTACTTCAATGTTCATCGAAACAATGGCATTGCCTATGATCGTACCCAGCGCCCTGAACAGCAGCAGCGCTACTGGTACTTCAAAGAGGTTCAGGGGGTGCTGGGCTATGGTAAAGATGCCAACTACAAGATCCCTATTCTTCCTAAAGTCACTGTAGCTGGCGATATATTCCAACTGGGCTTAGGCCGCTTGATTCTACTCAGAACAGAGGAGCAGGGTCAGCCGGTATTTCGCTTAACGGTACTGGCTGATACTGGTGGCGCCTTTCATGACAACCTGTATCAGCTGGATTGGTTAAGTGGCTACTACCGGGACTGGGATGATTACTACCAGGCCAACCGGCATATTAGTGACTATGCCGACGCCTGGTTGCTACTAAAAAAACAATAGGTTATTTTAAAATATCGTCCAATTAAGACTTTATACTGACCGCTATATTGTCTTCCAGTTGGTTAAGCAAATCGACGATACTGGCTGAGATTTCGGATACCTGATCATAACAGCGTTCGGCGGCGGCGAAGTCGCGGGCATCTTTGTAGCTGATTGCTTCACGCACCTGGGCGTGTAACTGCTCATGGGGTTTTTCGATGGCTTTTAGTTCTGCAAGATGGCCATATTTTTCCAGTCCGGCTGAGTAGTACCACTTACCAAAGGCACAGTCATGATGTGAGACCGCTTCTTTCAAGGACAGAGTGGCTTTCCCATCGAGAAAAGCACGCAGACGGGTTTTCCAGGATAAGTGTGCAGATTTGGCCGCGCTGAGATCAACCCCTTTAACCAGGGTTTTAAAATGCCCCAACTCATCATTGAGCTGCTGTACATGCTTGCTGATCTGACCCGTGGCTGAGACTGTCTGGTCGGCAAAGCTGTTGGTACGACGGGCCTGATCCGCCACCAGATTGATATTGTGATCCATATCTTGAGCAACCTGACTCTGCTCTTCGGCGGCCGTGGCAATCTGTGTGTTCATATCCGAAATCACACTGACCGAATCAACAATTTCAGCCAGTGCTTTACCGGCATGATCGGCATTACTGACACAATTGGCGACTTCATCATGACTGCGCTGAATCACCTTAACGGCAGATTCAGATTGTGTTTGCAGCTGATCGATAATCACAGCGATGCTTTGAGTGGATTCCTGGGTACGCAGCGCCAGCGTACGAACTTCGTCTGCCACGACGGCAAAACCGCGCCCCTGATCACCCGCGCGCGCCGCTTCGATGGCCGCATTCAAGGCGAGCAGATTAGTCTGTTCGGCAATCTCCTTGATGACATCCAGAATCTGGCTGACTTTCTGGCTGCCTGCAGCCAATTCTGCAATGACTTCACCTGATTCAGTGACCCGATCAGCAACTATGCGAATACTGTCAACGGTCTGATTTAACAGGGTATGTCCACGGCCTGCGGATTTATCTGCCTGATCAGCTGACTGGGCAGCCAGTGATGCACTCTGGGCAACCTCCTGAACGGTGGCCGCCATCTCAGTAATGGCAGCTGCCAGTTGCTCGATCTCCTGCAACTGAACACTTGTACCACGACTGGTGTCATACAACGTGGTTGATACCTGATCAGCCCCCACACTGACACGGCTGGAAGTTTGCGTCACCTTCTGCAGCAGATCGCCAATCCCCAGAATGATTTCGTTATAGGCTGTATAATTCTGGCCTATTTCATTGCGCATATTATCTACTTCAATTGGTACGGAAAAGTTACCTTCAGCAAGAACCCGAAGATGGTCACGCAGATTTTTAACCTGACGCATCATCACCGTCAGGCCGAACATGCGACCAAAGATCACCATAACCAATACTAGGGCAGAGGAAATCATGGAGGCCTTCAACCAGTGAACCTGGGTCGGATCCTGCAGGGCCATGTAGACACACAGGAGGCTAAAACCAGTGAGCGAAAACATAATGATATAAGAAAACAGGAACTGGGAATCCAGCGTACGCATGCCCAAAGCAGAGAGCATATTTTCAATCAGTTTACCTGTACGGTAGCGAAAGGAGTGCTTTTGTTCATTGTACTTAAACATAGAATATCAGTTGACCAAATAATTTTAGATTCAATCTGCAAATTCTACCCTAAGCAATTGAATTAATACAGACTATAGAAACTAATAACCCGGCAAACGCCGGGTTATTAAAAGAAAAACACTTCTATTTCAAACGCTATTTAAAACACCAAAGGTCTATCACCCTGCTCGTCCCGAATGCGACTGGGCAGCCCCATTTCGTTCAGCAGCCCAAGGAAAGGCTGAGGCGGGAGCTGCTCCACGTTGACCATGGATCCGACATCCCAATCACCCCTGGCAATCAACAAAGCTGCGGCGACTGGCGGCACACCAGCGGTGTAAGAGATGCCCTGGCTGCCCACTTCATTGTAAGCGTCTTTATGATCCGCCACATTGTAGATAAACACTTCTTTGTCCTTACTGTCTTTTTTCCCTTTGACCACATCACCTATACAGGTTTTACCTGCATAGCCCGGCGCCAGTGAGGACGGATCAGGCAATACGGCTTTGACCACCTTAAGTGGGACCACTTCCTGACCTTCAGCTGTTTTCACCGGCTGCTCCGACAACAGTCCGAGATTATTCAGCACCGTGAATACATTAATGTAATGTTCGCCAAAGCCCATCCAAAAACGCACATTCGGCACATTCAGATTTTGCGACAATGAGTGCACTTCATCATGACCCGTCATGTAGGTGGTTTGCTCACCCACTACCGGCAGATCATCGGTGCGCTTGATCTCGAACATTTTGTTACTGGTCCATTGACCGCTTTGCCAGGACCAGACCTGTCCGGTGAATTCACGAAAGTTGATTTCCGGATCAAAGTTGGTGGCAAAATAACGACCATGGCTACCCGCATTCACATCAAGAATATCGATCGAGTCGATGGAGTCAAAATACTCAGATGCAGCCAAGGCAGCATAGGCATTGACAACACCCGGATCAAAACCCACACCCAGAATAGCAGTAACCCCTTTCTCCTTACACAATTCACGACGTTTCCACTCGTAGTTGTTATACCAGGGTGGCGTTTCACAGATTTTGTCTGGCTCCTCATGAATCGCCGTATCCAGATAGGCTGCACCGGTATCGATACAAGCACTGAGCACAGACATATTGATGAAGGCAGAGCCTACATTGATGACGATCTGAGAGTCGGTTTCTCTGATCAAGGCCTTGGTGGCTTCTACATCCAGTGCATCCAGTGTAAAAGCGCTCAGTTTACCTGGGACTTTCAGACTGTTTTTTTGTTTGACACTGGCAAGGATCTGTTCGCACTTAGCAACATTTCGGGATGCAATTGCAATATCACCGAGTATGTCATTATGTTGCGCACATTTATGAGCCACTACCCGGGCCACACCTCCAGCACCGATTATCAGAACGTTTTTCTTCATTTTTTTCCTCAACTCCACTTTTCACATGGGCCGAACACAAACCTCAAGAGAGGCTATGGACAAAATCGTCGAAGCTAAATTCCTTCACCAGTTCGACACGGCCATCCTCATGGCGCACTGCAATGGCTGGCATTTGCACACCATTAAACCAATTTTTCTTTACCATGGTATAACCGGCAACATCCTGAATTGACAGGTGATCACCTGCTTTCAGTTCATGATCAAAATTAAATTCACCAAAGATATCTCCAGCAAGACATGACTTTCCACAAATCATGTATCTGTGTAGACCCTCATTCGGCAGCATCCGCGCACTTTGCTGATAGATTAGCAGATCCAGCATGTGTGCTTCGATGGAGCTGTCCACCACGGCCAAGTGTTTGCCGTTAAACAGGGTATCCAGCACGGTCACCTCCAGCGTTGCTGTATCAGTGATTGCAGCCTCACCCGGCTCCAGATAGACCTGAACAGCAAACCTTTCCGAGAAGCGCTTCAAGCGGGCACAGAAGGCATCGACCGGATAATCTTCACCAGTAAAGTGAATGCCGCCTCCCAAACTGACCCAATCCACCTGATTCAGCAGATGGCCGAAGTCGGTTTCAATACGGGTGAGCATCTGATCAAACAGGTCAAAATCACTGTTTTCGCAGTTGTTATGAAACATAAAGCCGGAAATTTTATCGATCACAGCTTCAATACGGACGGGATCCCACTCACCCAGGCGACTGTAAGGGCGTGCCGGATCAGCAATAATAAAGTCGGAACTGCTGACACGGGGGTTAACTCGCAGGCCTCTTACAGCATCAGCTGATGCTGTAGAAAAACGCTCTAACTGACTAATTGAATTGAATATTATCTTGTCTGAATGAGCCAGGACTTCAGCTATTTCATGATCGGCATAAGCAACACTGTAGGCGTGGGTTTCACCGGAAAATTTGAGCTTACCCAGCTTCACTTCATTTAATGAAGAGGACGTGGTGCCATCCATGTAGCGGCTCATCAGATCAAACACCGACCAGGTTGCAAAGCATTTCAGTGCCAGCAAGGCTTTCGCACCTGATTGCTCGCGCACATAGGCAATTTTTTCCATGTTACGCAACAGTTTACTTCTATCAATCAGGTAGTAGGGTGTTTGGATCATGTGTAGCTATCCCCGCCTTCGCAAAGCCGTGGCTTTGCTCGGTATAAATTAAAAGGCGCGATTATAATTTAATCAAAGCGGGGGTTCGAGGAAAAAACGTTAATATTTTATGAATCCGCACTGTTTTCAAGTGTAGGAATTTGACTCGATTGGGCTAGCAGACGCTTTTCAATCATCTCTTTCACCTCGATTACCCGGCTGACAGAGTGCATGATCAGCTCATGACTTCCCCGGCCGGCAATTTTCAATGTCCCGTAGCCCAACAGACGCCCCAGTAAGGACTGCTGTAACGAAACACCATCAGCGGAGCGCAACAACAACTCATGCGTTGATACCCCCAGCACACCGGATTTACTCATGATACGCACATTAGTCAGCGTGTAGCGTGTACTTAACTGTAAAATATAACGCCTGACACCATGAAACAGGAAATAGAGTCCAATCAACAATAATAAATAGCCGGTCCACTGGGCAGGTACCGCAAATACCTGATCAAACAGCTCATTCATCATCGAACGGTAGAGTTCTACCAACTGCCAATCATCCCAAAAAGGAATCGTTGATATAGCACTGCGGTACAGGGTATACAGCCATAACGCGATTAACAGATCCACACTCCCCCTAAGGAGATAAAGTGGATTACGGCCGATTCTCAATACCAGCTTTTCATTCGTCAACATTGGTTCTCTTATTTCCTGTCACATGGTCTATAACACTAGCTTGTGTATTAAGCGACTCAGTTCACTGGTGTCAGCGTTAACTGATAACCGCCCTGTGCAGTTTCGTCATAACTTTTAGCAATAACGCGGTACTCACCTGCCTCCATGTAGGATTGAATACGTGCATTCAGGTCACCACCACCATCGTCATCACTCAAGTAAAACCCATTGCCTTCCAGTTCAAGATAGGTATCGATATCATCTGAGACCATATCAATCTGGTAATCTCCGGCTTCTACAAGAGTCACTTGATAGACATCTTCTTTATCACTGGCCAACCGAGCATTTACAGTCTGCCCAAGCTCCAGTGTCCCTGCCTGATTTTGGTGTTCCATATCAGCTGCATCACGAGAAACAACCGTCAGAGTATAAAAACCGGCCTCTTCGCTATATGAGCTCACAGTCAGCTGGTACTCGCCTGCCTCAAGATACTCACGGATACGTGCATTAAGGTTGTCACCACCATCATCATCTTCAGTGCTATAGCCGTTCGGTCCCTGCAACACCAGGAAAGAATCCATTTCATCAGATTGCATATCTATCTGATAAAAACCACTTTCTTCAATGGTCAGCACATAATGACCGGTATCATCTTGTTGTAACCAATTGCGAATATCAGCAGGCACTGCAAGCTGGTCAGTATCGCTCAACTCTACTTCGCGTGAGTTCAGATTAAACGGACCATAACTGTCTGCATCCTGACCACTGACAACCAGCACATAGTCTCCTGGCTGGTCTACGCGATAGCGCAGCACAGGTGCACTGGTGAGTAACTCATCACTGCTGTTGTACAAAGACAACATACCATCAAGGCTACCTTTCAATTCCACTTCAACCAGTTTATCGGTATCAAGCGGGAGCAAAAATTCACTGAAACGGCTTCCATCCTTACGGTTAAGGGCACTCTGCGAAGTCAACTCACCGCGCTGAGATTCACCTAACAGCAAAGTCGGGATAACGGGTGTATCGGGCACGGACTCCTCAACCACAGGAGCTGACGAGTTGACTTGCCAGCCAATCAAAACACCTACGGCCAGACTGCCCAGGCTGGTTAAAACGAGGGGTGTACTTAACTTGCTCATAATTTATCCTTAAAGATCAGCAAACGCCTTAATGGCAGAGAGCAACAACAGCATGAGCTGAGCTGACAGCAGACTCCAGTAACGGTACGCCTTCATGCGCCCATGAACCACAGAAAAACACACGGCGGTCCGGTTGCTGATGCAATTGTTGCAGTTTTTTCTGAGCCAATTCGGTACCGGCATGTACCACAGCACGCTGCAGCGGAATTTGTGCCAATACAGTCTTGGGATCTGGATTATATAACGGATTCCATGTTTGGAACACCGGGGAAGCATCGACTAATGTTGGTTCTATAGCATTTACCCAGACGGTAAACATCGGTTTACGTAATTGGTAATCCATCTGAAAATTCAGTGCTGTCCAGTCACTGCGCCGCTCTGGCATAAATCGCTGGTCCTGATGTACCCAGAGCACACCAGAATCAAAACGTATCGCCTGAAGTATTTCCAATTCTGCGGCAAAAACCTCTGGATCGAGAAAGTGTGTCTGATTAGCTTGAGTAGCAACGATAACGCGATCATACACTCCGCCTTCGCCTCGCTTATTGACTACCTGCACCTTGTCATCCAAATAATTCACGGCGGTAACCGGGCTACCGGCAATTAACTCCACACCATCTGACAGCGCATTAACCAACGTGGTTGAACCACCTTTCAGACGGTAGAGACACTTATCGCGCAATATATGATCCAGCAACTGCAATAGCTGCACCGCAGGCCATTCAAGCAGATGTTTTTCATCACAGGTGCAAATGGTAGTCAGTATCGGTAACATCAGTCCACGCCAGAACTTCGGAGAAAAGGTCTGTTGCTCGAGCACCTGTCCGAGGGTCGAGGTGGACTTCTGCCGCTCCAGTCGACGTGTCAGCTGTGCGAGTTGTCGTAATCCTAGCCCTATCTGTAACGCACTTATATTCAGGTAGCGCCATGAGCCGACAAATGCTTGGTTTAACACAGGGAACTTACCACTTCGAAACCAAGTACTCTGATCGAGCCAGCTACAGGAAGTGAAGGTTTCTACCGGAAAGCAATCAACACCAACTGCTTTTGCCAACGCAATGGCGCTGGGCCAGGCTTCAGGACTCACCACACGCAAGGGAACATCTATGACGCCCTGCTCAAACTCCAGGGTATGAGCAGCCATACCAAAGCCTTTTTCCGCTTCAAAAACAGTGACACTATGGCCACTCTTCCTGCAACCGTACGCGGCTGCCAGCCCCGCCATGCCACTGCCAATAACTGCAATACGATAGGTCATTACATATCCTTGCTAAGCACACTAGTCGCAGCTGCATCAACCCAGACGCTAACGCTACACCTGGCTGTTTTTTTCAATGCACATCATGTTTGATTAAGCGCCCAGACCACTGCCTGCTGTGCATGTATCAGTGTTGTATCATACAAAGGCGTGGCTGTATCAGCTTGACGCACCAGCAGACCTATTTCAGTACACCCCAGAATAACGGCTTCAGCCCCTTCCCCGGCAAGGCGATTGATAATATCCAGATAAGCCTCACGGGACGATGACTTGATCACTCCACGGCAAAGCTCTGTATAAATCACGTCATGGACACGCTGCCGATCGGTCATGCCTGGCACAACTACGCTGATACCTCGTGCTTCCAGGCGCTCTCTATAAAATGACTCCTCCATAGTGAATCTAGTTCCCAACAGACCCACACGAGTCACACCATCAGCTTTTAATGTAGCTGCCGTCGCATCCGCAAGATGCAAAATCGGAATACCTACATCCTGCGCTACCCTAGGTGCAACCTTATGCATAGTGTTGGTACAAATCACCAGAAAATCAGCACCGCCCGCTTCCAGACAACGTGCCGCTTCTGTCAATATTTCAGCCAGCCTATCCCAGTCACCCTGCTGCTGCAGCGCTTCTATTTCGGCAAAATCAACACTATATAAAAGCACTCTAGCGGAATGTAAACCACCCAAAGCCTGCTTCATGCCCTCATTAACAGCCCGGTAATAAGTCTGGGTTGATTCCCAACTCATACCACCGAGCATGCCAATCATTTTCATATTGATCGCCCTTTAGTATTCAGCGCCTGCATCCGCTGGATTTGTTCCTGCATGACTGGCAGCGCTTGTTGACGGTAGTTAGACAGATCATCCAATGCGCCCTGCATCTCTACAAACGCCTGCTCTAATACTTGCATATCCAGTTGAGCAGAAGCTGCACGCTGTTGAATGGTGACACCCTGCTGCCGTAACGCCTGTGCCGTACCCGCAATCATTTCATTGGTGGTGTCATTAAGCGCATCGATATGATCAAGCACCAATTTCTGATTTGACAGCGCCAGTGCCACGGTAACGGCAACCCGTAATGCAGACAGCGTAACATTTAACCCACGATCAACTCCACGAATCAGCTCGCGGTTATTGCGAATAACCACTTCTACAGCCAATATCCCCTGCTGACAAACGGCCTGTTGCTGCTGCAAATCCAGGATGCGTTGGCGGAGTGGAAACAACAACTCTTCTTCAATAAACACCTTATCATTATCATTTAACTCATTGTTTTGTAGCTTATTATTAAGCTCATCATCTACCAGTTGGCCGAGCAATGCAAAGCGTGTCAGTGATTCCAGAGCAGTACGCATATCCTGCTGATCATGACCCAGAGTAACATTATCCCGATGCAATCTATCCCGACCTGCCTCCAAACCCTGAATCAGCGAATTCAAGGTATCCTGTGCGGTCTCAAAGCGCTTGAAGTAGCGCTTTACCGGTGACTGCAGCACCGAGATTCGGCTGAGAAATCGACTCATCGCCGTCGTTTCAAGCGCTTTAGGGTCAGGCTTCAATTCCTGCATTAACCTACGCAATTGGTCAAGTGACGCAACGACAACCTCACTCCCTGCTCCCTGTGCACCGAGCTGTTCCAGTGGGGTATTTAGCAGATGAGTCAGTCGAGAGGCTTCTATCTGAACCTCCAGACCCAGATGATCAATCTGTTCACGCTGCCTATCAATAGCCTCATCAAGCAGAGCACTAACAAAACCCTGTGCTTCAGTTTTGAGGTCATCTGTATTGCGCTGCACAGACGACTGATCCAATTCCTGAGCTAACTGTTCCGGTGAAGCAAGTGACAAGGGCTTTTCAGTCATGATGGTTTCCGTGAGTTAGGCGTATATTCATATCGAGACACACGCTGATTGAACAGTTCAAGTGCTTGCATGACTTTATCAGCGTCACTGACACCTGGATCCTGGGTTTGCAACTGCATTAACGCCATACTGGTTGTATCCAGAGCTGTTAGGGTCTTCTCATTTTCTGCGTGCAACTGTGATTGCTGCTGATAGATGTTATCCACCAACACCCAGCGTGCTTGCAGAGCATCACGTTCCGACGGGGCTGTTGCCGGATTATCAAGCTTACGACGAATGAATTCAGGATCCAGCGACAAGCATTGCTGCTGCAAATCAGCTTGATGTTGCAGCCGACGAATGACACTTTGATAGACATCCTGAATCAGGGATTGAGCCCGCTGTATCGCTAGCTCGCCTGGTTCAAAACGCTGTTCAAGCAAGCTCTGCAGTTTGATGTATCGGGTGTAGAAACGATCGGGCTGTGATGCATCCAACTGCACCTGCTTGAGTTTCCGCTTCATAGCCTGAAGCTTAGCCACAAGAGGATCGGCCTGGGCTGCAGCCGCATCCAAATCCAGACTGGTTGTTGCACGCTCCTGCTGCCAGACTTTCTGCTCAGCTTTTACCCGCTTTGCATGTTGTCGTTGCTTAAATCTTTCAATATAACCTCTTATACCACGCTCTACCGGCACCCAGACAAACAAAATACCCAACCCTGATAACCAGCCAGGGAGACTTGGACCAAAGCCCCCCCACAGGGAAGTAAGCCCAAGCAGAAAACACAAAAATGGCAACACGAAGGCATAACGCTTGATCACTCGAATACGTTCAGCACGCCCACCAGGCAACACCAGCCCGGGATTCAGCAAACCTGTCAACAGCCAAGGTCCGCACATAAGCGCCAAGCCAATTGAAAAACCCTGTAAAAATGACAGCATCGCGCTTCCTTTTTTGTTTAAGAACAGGGGCGGAATAGGCGATATATCAACGCCATTCTCATCAACCCCGAGTAGCTGCTCAGTCTATCGGAAGTTGGTGATTTGCACCCCACTCACTCCAGGAACCATCATACAGACCAAGAGATTGATACCCGACAACCGCTGCAGCCAAGAGTACGATACAAGCCGTAATACCTGATCCACAAGAGAAAATTAGTCGATCCTCCGAACTAACCCCGCAGGCGGCGAACCTCTCCGCAAGCATTGATCGAGGTAAAAACCTAAAGCCTTGCATCAAGTCAAGAAAGGGTAGATTGACCGATCCTGGTATATGACCGCCACGCAAACCGGGACGCGGCTCAGGAGCTTGACCATAAAAGCGTGCCTCTGAACGGGCATCGATAATCTCGGTATGGGGTGCTCCCAGTGAATTCAGTAACTGGGCACAGGAACAGACCCGCTGCGGCTGAAAAACACCTTGAATATCACCTGGCCTGGAAGCCTGAGCAAACTCCGACCCTGTCGCATGCCCCTGACGCTGCCACTCCGGCAAGCCACCATCAACAACATAGACCTGCTCATGCCCCATGATACGAAACATCCACCAGGCTCGCGGTGCAGCATAAATCCCCTGGTTATCATAAATCACGATGATACTGTCAGCATTAATACCCAACCTCTGTGCCTGTTGGGTAAATACGGTTTCTGACGGCAAGGTATGTGGCAGTGGACTGTCTTTGTCAATGAATCGATTTTCCAGGTCGCATTGGCGTGCCCCAGGAATACAACAGCACTGCTCGTACACCAGCGGCGCCGTGCCTACAACCTGGTCCATACTGGCATCCAGCAACAGTAGTTTTGGGTTATCCAGATTTTGGACTAGCCATTCAACAGATACCAGAGGTGAATCAGAATGCATACTTGTCTCCTATGGCGGCACAGCCAAACAGTGGACATCCATTCCGATCAATTCCTTTATACTCTAAAATTATAAAATCTGTTATCTATAGAATGCAATCAATCGCCGAGTACCACACCCTCTCGGCGAGGGTCGGCCCCACCACTGAACCCTGTAGGTATCACCTTAATCACCTGTAAACCACTGGTTAATTCACGTTCACTGACATCATGACCACGTGACCGCAAGGCTTCCAACAAGACGGCAGAAAAGCGTCCCTGCTCAAGATAAACAGGGCCACCCAGGGTAATAGCATGAGGCAAACTGATGGCGGCCTGCGCATCTAACCGCCAATCCAGCATCGCAACCAGGGTTTTCGCGGTATAGTGAATAATCGCCGCGCCCCCTGGCGACCCCAGACTGGCGACCAATTCACCGGACTCAGCATCAAATACCAGGGTCGGGCTCATACTGGAGCGTGGGCGCTTGCCAGGCTCTACCCGATTAGCAATCGGGCGGCCCTGTGCATCCTGGGATTGAAACGAAAAGTCGGTCAATTCATTGTTAAGCAGGTAACCACCATCCAGTCCCGTCCCCCCATCAGCCAAAATACGTGCGCCAAATGCTGACTCTATCGTTGTTGTCATAGCCAGCGCTCGCCCGTCTGCATCGACGATGCTGATATGACTGGTGCCATACTCTGGTTGCTCAGGTTGAGGCGCATAGGCTGTGGTGATCACGAAAGGCTCACCCGCCCGGGCTCCACCACTTCCCATACTGGCTGATCCGATCAGGGCAGCACGTGACTTCAGATAGCTTGGCTGTAACAAGTGCTGCCAGCTCCCGCCGGGCGCTTCAACAAAATCCGGATCAGCAATATACATCGCCCGGTCAGCAAAGCTCAGCCGCGACGCTTCCAGAAACTGATGCAACCAGGCCTCTGATGGCAATCCCGTGTCATCCAGACCTGGCTGCTGAGGCAAATGCTCGAGAATCCCCAGAATCTGCATAAGCGTCAGATGCCCGGAAGACGGTGGCGGAAAACCGCAGATACGGTAGCGCTGCCAGAGGGTGCAGATAGGCTCTCGACGCAAGGGTAGATAGGCGGCCAGGTCTTCTTCACTCAGCCTACCAGGGTGCCTCGAATGCTGGCGCACGCGCGCAACCAGGTCCGCAGCAACATCCCCCTGGTAAAAAGCTTCACTGCCCTCGCTCGCTATACGTTTCAGGATGTTGGCAAGTGCCGGGTTCCTTAGCAAATAGCCAACTGGGTGGGGCTCACCCTGGTCATCATAGTAAAAAGCAGCCGCCAGCGGATCCTGTTGCAAATGCTGTTCACTGCTAAGCAACTGATGCAGTCTCGGGCTAACAGCAAACCCTTGCTCCGCTAAACGAATAGCTGGCTGAAATAACACTTCCCAATCAAGCTGACCCTGCTCACGGTGAGCCTGCTCCAGCATTTTCAACACACCCGGCACACCGACGGACAACCCACTGGCTACGGCATCCATAAACTCCAGCGGGTTGCCCTGATCATCCAGAAACAGAGTTTCGTCAACAGCAGCAGGTGCTGTTTCACGGCCATCATAGGCGATTATCTGCTGGCCATCTGAATACATAAGGAACGCCCCACCCCCTATGCCACTGGACTGAGGCTCCACCAGTGTCAGCACAGCTTGTATTGCTACAGCCGCATCTATCGCCGAGCCTCCAGCCTGTATTATCTGATAGCCCGCTTCTGTTGCCAGCGGATTGGCGGCAGCGACAGCAAAGCGCTGGGTTTCAACCGGAGATTTAACGGTAAATCCACTCGCCCTTTCCGGTGCGATAGCCGCCGTATCCTGTACCGGCACAGCGGAAGCCGCAGAAACACTGAAACTCAACATGATCAAAGCCGTACCCAACCACTGCAAGGGACGCTCTTTACAAGAAATAGACAACCACATGGACATGCCCTCGTTAAAAAGCTTGCATCCAGTGTAACTGACCTATGGGTTGATGGGTAATCTACAGATAAAACAAACCCGGCAACTTGGCCGGGTTTGTCAGAGAACTAGCGTCAGCATCAATTATCCGGTGACACCTTGGCATGCTCCTGATTTTCGTAAATCAGGATTGGCTCTGAAGTGCCTTCAATCACGCCTTCATCAATAACTACCTTAGACACGTTTTTCATTGCAGGCAGTTGATACATGATATCCAGCAAGGTGGCTTCCAGAATGGAGCGCAAACCACGCGCACCGGTACGACGCTCCAGTGCCTTCTTAGCGACCGAACGCAGCGCTTCTTTGCGGAAGTCAATTTCAGCACCTTCCATCTCAAACAGAGCAGCATATTGCTTGGTTAAGCTGTTTTTAGGCTCAGTCAGAATCGAAATAAGTGCTTCCTCATCCAACTCAGATAGAGTGGCAATCATCGGCAGACGACCGACAAACTCGGGGATCAGGCCAAACTTGACCAGATCTTCCGATTCAACGTTGTGCAGCACTTCGGTGAGGTTTTTCTCATCTTTGCTCTTAACGATAGCATTGAAACCAATAGAGCTGCGTTCACTACGATCACGAATGATTTTTTCCAGCCCGGCAAATGCACCACCAACAATAAAGAGAATATTGGAGGTATCCACCTGCAGAAACTCTTGCTGCGGATGTTTGCGTCCACCCTGTGGCGGCACAGACGCGACGGTACCTTCGATCAGCTTGAGCAATGCCTGCTGAACCCCTTCACCAGATACATCACGGGTGATGGACGGATTGTCTGACTTGCGAGAAATCTTGTCAATTTCGTCAATATAGACAATACCTATCTGTGCCCGCTCAACATCATAATCACACTTCTGCAGTAGCTTTTGGATAATGTTTTCAACATCTTCACCGACATAACCGGCTTCAGTCAGCGTGGTCGCATCAGCAATGGTAAAGGGTACATTGAGCAAACGTGCCAGAGTCTGAGCCAGCAGCGTTTTACCACTACCGGTTGGACCGATGAGCAGAATATTACTTTTGTTAAGCTCGATTTCCGGTTTCTTCTCTTTCAGCTTCAGACGCTTGTAGTGGTTGTATACCGCCACAGCCAATACTTTCTTAGCGCGCTCCTGCCCAATCACATATTCGTCCAGAGCGTGTTTAAGCTCAGCTGGCAACGGCAGCTTTTCAGACACCTCACCTTCGACTGTATCCTGTATTTCTTCACGAATGATGTCGTTACACAGATCTACGCACTCGTCACAGATAAAGACAGAAGGTCCAGCTATCAGCTTGCGTACTTCGTCCTGACTTTTACCGCAGAAGGAACAAAACAGCTTGCTGCTTTCACCTTTTCCGCTTGTCTCATCCGACATTGTGATACCTCAAAACTATTCGATTACAGCACTGGCTTTAAACCAGTGCGCTTTACAACTCAGGCCGCTACTTAAGGAGTAACCACGCGTTTTTCCAGCACCTGATCTATTAAACCATAAGCCTTGGCGGTCTCTGGGTCCATAAAATTATCACGTTCCGTATCACGTGAGATGGTTTCTATGTCCTGTCCGGTATGTTGCGCCAGATGACGGTTCAGTTTTTCACGGATTTTAAGAATTTCACGGGTATGAATTTCTATATCCGTAGCCTGGCCTTGGTAACCACCCAGTGGCTGATGAATCATGACGCGGGCGTTGGGCAGTGCAAACCGCTTACCCTGGGTTCCACCGGCGAGCAGAAAAGCTCCCATACTGGCAGCCTGCCCGATACACATGGTACTGACATTCGGCTGAATAAAATTCATGGTATCGTAAATAGCCATACCGGCTGAAACCGAACCACCCGGGGAATTGATATAAAGGTGGATATCTTTTTCAGGGTTTTCAGCTTCCAGAAACAACAACTGCGCCACGATCAGGTTGGCCATATGGTCTTCAACCTGCCCCACCAGAAAAATAACACGCTCTTTCAGAAGACGGGAATAAATATCGTAGGCCCGCTCGCCTCGTGCACTCTGCTCAACAACCATTGGCACCAAGCCGCCGGCATTACTGATTTCACTGCGTCCGGTGAAAATCTCTGACATGTAATATTCTCCTGATAACCAGTGCAAAAATATAGTCTATATAAAGTGAAAAAACGACAGCCGGCAACCCGCTGTCGTTTTTCAGAGCAACTTCACACCCACTGAAAGTGGTGTTTACTCAGCTGCTTCACCACGCTGCGCTGGTTTGATAGCTTCTTCGTAACTAACCTGCTTTTCGATCACTTTAGCAGTTTCAAGCAGATGTTCAACAACCTGCTCTTCCAGAACCAGCCCTTTAATCTGGTTCAGGATTTCTTGATTACCATAATAGTAATCAATAACTTCCTGAGGATCCTGGTAGGTTTCTGCCATTTCTTCAACAGTTGCACGTACCTTCTCATCAGAAGGCTCTATCTTATTGACTTTGATGAGTTCTTGCATCAGAAGACCCACAGAAACGCGGCGCTTAGCCTGGTCTGTAAACATGTCTTTAGGCAGCATGTTCGGATCGATCTTAGCATCTGGACCGCCAAACTGCTGTACAGCCTGACGACGCAATACATCAATTTCACGATCAATCAACGCAGCAGGAATATCAATCTGATTCAGTTCAGTCAGTTGAGAAAAAACCTGATCTTTCAGCTTGGTCTTAAGGGCATGCTTCAGTTCGCGTGCCATATTTTTCTTCACTTCACTGCGGAAACCGTCAACGCTCGTTTCTTCAATACCGAAACGGGCAAAGAACTCTTCATTCAGCTCAGGCAACTTCTGTGCAGAAACACTATTTACCTTCACTTTGAAGACAGTGGCTTTACCTTTCAGGTTCTCAGCGTGGTAATCTTCCGGGAACGTGACGTTCAGCTCAGTTTCATCACCGCTGGAAACACCCACCAGGCCGGTTTCAAAACCTGGAATCATGCTGCCAGAGCCCAGCACAAGATCCATGGCTTCAGCTTTACCACCGTCGAATGCTTCACCATCGATAAAGCCTTCAAAATCGATATTCAGGCGATCACCTTCAACTGCAGCGCGCTCAACGGCTTCCCAGTCGCCCTGCTGCTTACGCAGCGTGTTGATCATCTCATCCAGATCGGCGTCAGTGATATCAGCTGACAGCTTCTCAATTTCAGCGCCAGAGAAATCAGCCAGTGCGATTTCTGGATACACCTCAAAGGTTGCAACATATTCCAGATCTTCACCTTCTACGTCTTTGTTGAACTGAATATTAGGCGTGCCAGCAGGCATTAGCTTTTCTTGATCAACGGCCTGATAGAAAGTTTCCTGAACAACCTGGCTGAGGACGTCGGAACGAATAGATTTACCAAACATACGCTTGATAACAGAGGTCGGTACTTTGCCCGGACGAAAGCCATCCAGACGACGGCTACGCGCCTGCTGCTGAACCTGCTTATTAACATCCTGATCAATACGTGCAGCCGGAACAGTGATAGTAACCTGACGCTCAAGGCCGGAAGTCGTTTCAACAGAAACTTGCATGGAATTCCTCACAAAAATACATTGCCGCAAAAAAGATGGTCTGCCTGTAAAATCCAATCGCCAACATACATAATTGCTGGCAAGAAGGCCGTACGTCAAACCCGAATTCTAAAGCGCGAAATTTTCCGCGAACTCCGACAGATAGTCAAGTAAATACGGCAATTTGGCAAATAAGAGTCGGTATTATAACAAAACAGACGACAGGGAAATAGAAGGAGAATAGTAGCGAAAACTAACAAGATATGGGGTGGACGATGGGGCTTGAACCCACGACCGCCGGAATCACAATCCGGAGCTCTGCCAACTGAGCTACGCCCACCATAACATTGCTTGTTTGACTTTTAAAATGGTGCGGACGGAGAGACTCGAACTCTCACACCTTACGGCACCAGAACCTAAATCTGGCGTGTCTACCAATTCCACCACGTCCGCTAACTGCAAGAGAGATTGGGGTGGACGATGGGGCTTGAACCCACGACCGCCGGAATCACAATCCGGAGCTCTGCCAACTGAGCTACGCCCACCATAATATCTCTTTTTTTGCTCGGTCAGGTTACTGGCGCGCCCGGCAGGACTCGAACCTGCAACCTACGGCTTAGAAGGCCGTTGCTCTATCCGATTGAGCTACGGGCGCATTTTAAGCCTGACCACTTCTGCCCAAGGCGAGTAACCCGTTTCAGAAGAGGTGCGTATCCTAAGTTAGAGATTAGAATGCGTCAAGACTAAATTTAAATTTAGCGTAAAAAGCGTTATTAGTCAGTGTGTCGTTTACACATAAGTAGAGTTCGTATTTATGCCGTGCTGCTTTTATGAGAAACTATCCGCTATTTTATGATTCAACTCTGGGGCCCTTTTCCGACAATGAGCGCGCAAATTATCGATGGTAAACAAATTGCACAACAAGTACGTCACCAGGTCAAAGCGGATATAGACAAACGCAATGCCGAAGGCAAACGTCCGCCCTGCCTTGCTGTGGTACTGGTAGGAGCAGACCCCGCCTCACACATCTACGTCAAGCATAAAAAACAGGCCTGTAAAGATGTAGGCATTGAGTCAACGGCCTACGAATTATCCTCAGACATCACCCAACAAGCACTGATAGAGCTGATTGACACGCTAAACGCAGACCCTGGTACCGATGGTATTCTGGTACAACTCCCCCTACCTGAACAGCTCGACACTACCGCCATCATTGAACGTATTCGCCCGGATAAAGACGTTGATGGCTTTCATGCTTTCAACCTGGGCCGGTTGGCACAGCGCATCCCGGCACTACGCCCCTGCACACCCAAGGGTATTATGACGTTACTGAAGTCTACTGGTGTTGACCTGTACGGACAGGAAGCCGTTATTGTAGGCGCGTCTAACATTGTCGGACGCCCTATGACGCTTGAACTACTGCTGGCAGGTTGTACCACAACTACTACACACCGCTTTACCCGCGATTTGGAAGCCCACGTAAGACGTGCCGATATAGTCGTCGTCGGTGTTGGTAAACCAGGCATAGTCAAGGGTGACTGGATTAAGCCGGGTGCAATCGTTATTGATGTGGGTATCAACAGACTGGAAGATGGCAGTGTTGTCGGCGATATTGAGTATACGCCAGCTGCTGAACGCGCCGCATGGATCACCCCCGTTCCCGGTGGCGTTGGCCCCATGACTGTGGCAAGTCTGATGGAAAATACACTGGAAGCTGCCGCTCAACTTAACCCTTAATTTCCTTTCATATTCTCATGGCCGATAGCCTCCTTTAGATCTATCGGCCCTAACTCATCCCCGTTCACATTTCCTATTATGCATAAATACCCTTACTCTGGGTTTGAAAATTGTAATGGTAACGTTTATCATTCGTATGACACTAATGACCAAGATTGCGAGTGACTATGGAAACCACAGAATTACCACTGGAAACATCTGAGACTCTGGCAACCCCGGACATGGATCCTTTGACAACGCAAATCCTCGATCCCCTGACAACGCCGGATCTATTGAGTGCTCCAGAGTTGCTGGATAGCACTCTGCTCCCCTCTGTGGCTGAACCCGCACCCAGTCAGTTGGATACACTCGTCAATCTTCTAGATGTAGGCGGACCCGTTGTCTGGATACTCTGTGTTTTCTCTGTATTCGCACTGACACTGATATTATTGAAATTCTGGCAACTGTCAGTCACTGGCGCAGGTGGCAAGCGAAAAACACTCAATGCACTAACGAGCTGGAACCAGGGGAAACAATCCTTAGCTATTGAGCAGTTGAATTCCAGCCGCCAGGCACTTCCTCGCCTGATCGGTACAGCCATGCGCGGGGTACATCAAAAAGGTGATACACCACAGCTACGCGAAGAACTTAGTCGATTAGCTTCTATAGAGATGGAAAACCTGCGTTCATTTCTGCGCCCGCTCGAAGTCATTGCCAACCTAAGCCCACTGCTAGGTCTTCTGGGAACAGTATTGGGTATGATCGTAGCGTTTCAGCAAATGGAACTAGCAGGCAACCAGGTCGATCCCAGCGTACTATCTGGCGGTATCTGGCAAGCACTGCTGACCACGGCTGCTGGCCTTATCGTAGCCATTCCCGTGTTTCTGGCTCACAGCACATTAGAGCGCAAAACAGAACGTATTGCACATGATATGGAAATTCTGATTACCAGTGTGTTCACTCGCAACTGCTTAGATCCGTACATTCCCGGCGCGACTCAACAGTCACAGAAATCCGGCGAAGACTGGAAAACTGCAGATGGAGCCATTAATGCAGCTTAATCTTCAATCGGGGAAACGGCGCAAACCCTTAAGCCTGACCCCCTTGATCGATGTGGTTTTCATTCTGCTGCTGTTTTTTATGCTGACATCCAGTTTTATTAAATGGCACAACATGGAACTGGCTGTTTCAGCCCCGTCCCAGTCCAGCAGCCGCAGCAATGATACGCCGCCCCTACTGATCAAATTGAATGCGGAAGGAGAGCTGAGTGCACTGCAACAGACATTTACTGCAGATGAAGATGCATCACTCAAACTGCTTCTGGCTGATCACACCGATGCCGCTGTCATTCTGTTCACTGCCGATGAGGCCGACGTGCAACAGATAGTTTCAACCCTTGACCGTCTCAAGCGCCTGGGTGCCGAGGGCGTCTCACTGAATACGGACCGTTAGTGATGAAACTGTTCCCTGCAAAGCCGTCTAGTAGCGGTAATGAAGATAATGTCATTCCGCTGATTAACATTGTGTTTCTGATGCTGATTTTTTTTATGCTTGCCGGTCAGATTACGGCAACGGATGCTCTTCAGGTCATGCCTCCCAGTTCAGAAGTGCAGGCCCCCACCGTAACGCTCGAATATGAATTGCTGATGGATGCGGATGGCGCCCTTGCGCTCAATAATCAGTTGATTACCCCCGAAGCGCTCAGAGAGGAACTTAGCTCTCTTGCTGAGGAAAGCGCTCAGGTTCAGTTAGCCCTGAAAATTGATGCACAGGCTACCGCCTCGCGTCTTAAACCCTTACTGCAATTGCTGACTGAAACCGGCATGAAACAGATTACCCTCTATACCCGCCAGACAAGCACAGCCTCATGACTTTGACAAAACGCCACGGCATTATCGCGTTTATAATTGCGCTACTCCTGCATTTGAGCCTGGTATTGGCCTGGATACTCAACCGCGAGCCTCCTGCTGACAACGCCATACAGCCTGGGTTGGCTGGTGTGAGTGTCAGCCTTGCCGCTGCCGGTGACCTTATGGATGCCGCCGAATCCGAAGCTGCATCAGCGGCCACCACTGATGAGTTTGAAGAGCCGTTGGAAACCCCAGATCCCCAAGCTGACACACCGGTTGAACCCGAGCCCGATCCTATTCCGGAACCTGAACCCATTCCTGAACCCGAGCCAGAACCTATACCGGAGCCAGAACCCATTCCAGAACCTGAGCCGGAACCCATTCCTGAACCAGAACCTGAGACTATTCCCGAGCCTGAGCCAGAACCAGTTCCTGAGCCAGAACCAGTTCCTGAGCCAAAGCCAGAACCTGTGCCACAGCCCAGACCTCAACCGGCACCACAACCCAACCCGGTACAGGCCGATAGAGTTGCAGAGGTTGCATCGGACCAGTCAGGTGATAGTGACAACGAGGCTGACGAAAACACCAGCCAGGCGAGCACAGCCGGTGCGCATACACAAGGTAGTGATGAAGTCATCGATACCGGTGGCGATCCGGCCGCAGAAGCAAATTATTTTATCCAACTAAGTCATTACCTTGGACAGCATAAACGCTACCCCATGATGGCACGGCGTCAACGTCGGGAAGGTGTTGCAGAAGTTGAATTTACGCTGAATCGCAGCGGAGAGATACTGAATGCGCGTATAGTTAATAGCAGCGGCCATAACTTACTGGATCGTGAAGTTCTGGAGATGTTGGAACGGGCAGCCCCTTTACCAGCCTTTCCATCCAGCATCAGTGCTAATCAACTGGTAATCACCTTACCCGTTAGCTTCAGTTTAAGTGATCGCCGATAATCGGGGGGGGGGGGGGGGGGGGGGGCAGATGCATTCATCTGGCCCTTTCACCTTTCAGATATATAGTTAAAAACCTCAGCCCTCAATACCCGTCAAGGCCTTCAAAGCCCCTTCCACTGTCTCACGCCCTATATCCCGGGTAATAAACACCAACCGGGAACGACGATCCTCAGTTGGCCAGGCTGGAAGCGGCACGGGTGGATGAAAAATATGTTGTACGCCATGAATAACCAGCGGCCTGTCCTGATCCTTAATATTCAGTATGCCTTTAACCCGCAGGATGTTTTCACCCATAAAGCTCATCAGCACTTCTAACCAGGTGGTTAACTGCTGTTCGGTTAACGGCGTCTCAATAGCAAAGCAGAAAGCGCGAATATGATCATCATGGCGATTCACATCATGATGATGGTCATGGTCATGGCCGTGATGGTGTTCGTGGCCACAGTGGGAAGGTGTTTTATCAACGTGAGGTGTATCAGCAAACGCCTCTTCACGCAGCCAACGCTCGACATCAGCTGTTTTTCCAGAGGATGAGAAAAGTCCCAGATCCAGTAATTTTTCAGCACTCGCCTCCCCCTGACTCACCGACCACTGAGGTGCAGCGGGATTGATTTTACGCAGACGTTGTTGCAGTAACTGATAGTCCTGATCCGTAACCAGGTCCTGCTTTGACAGCAGCAACACATCAGCCACAGCCGCTTGCTTAATGGCTTCGGGGTGCTGATCGAGTGTATGTTGCCCGGCGCAGGCGTCCACTAAGGTCACCACACCATCCAAGCGGTACCGCGACGCAATTTGCGGGTGGGTCATCAAGGTATGCAGAATAGGTGCTGGATCTGCCAATCCGGTAGTTTCAATTAACACACGACTGAAATGACGCTCTCCCCCACGCGAAAAACGCCAGGTAATATCTCGAAGTGTCTTCACCAGATCACCACGAATGGTACAGCAGAGACAGCCGTTACCCATTTCCATGATTACATTCTCAGTGGAATGTGCTACCAGCATATGATCGAGCGACATCTCACCAAACTCGTTAATGATGATCAACGCATCGGAAAACTCAGGCTGCTGTACTAGTTGGTTCAGTAAGGTGGTTTTTCCACTGCCGAGAAAACCGGTCAGCAGGGTTACAGGTATAAGTGTTTTTTTGGGGCTGGCAGTCATAAGATGTCTCGGTTAAAAAGCGTGTCGGTTCATCAGAACATCAGGGAATATGGCGAATGTTACACTATAACAAACAACCTTTCACCTAACATGATGTGCCTAGGGTCGAGGGCTAATGGGCTAATGGGCTAATGGGCTAATGGGCTAATGGGATCGGATCTGGCTGACACGCCGTGAACCCATCCCTGGGGGCTCCAGTGCGCCGTCCCTGGCGCACAGGGTCAGCCAGCTCCGATCCCATCAGCCCTCACCAACTTGGGTGCCAGCATAAAGTCGGCTTAAAACTGGCACAGGGTTTCAGCGGGGGTGGTGGTATCGCTTTGGTGGGACCGCCTGCCGCCAGGGAAGGCGGCAGCCGAGCGGTCAGGATGACGAAAAGCGTGTCCCACCAAAGCGATACCACCACCCCAGCAAGGTACAAGCCCAGCCCAACGCATCACACCAAAGCAATACCACTACCCTGTGTGGCACCAACATTTCTCAGTCTTGCATCAATACAAATCTGTATGCAACCGCCCCGCCAGCTCCTCATCCGGAAAAATCTCCTCTAACACCCGCAAAACCGACTCGCCAAAACCTGACTGACTGCCACAAACAAACACATGTGCGCCTTTCTGCACCACCCATTCATGCAATGCCAGATGATGCAGACGCAACCTGTCCTGTACATACTCCCCTGCTTCGCGTGACCAGGCGCAATCAAGGCGTGTCAGTATTCGTGCTTCCTGGAAGCGGGTCAGTTCATCGGCAAAATAGGCATCCTGCTGGGAGAACTGCTCGCCAAAAAACAGCCAATTGCCCGTTTTGGATTGCCATTGCTGCTTTTGAGCCAGAAAACCGATAAACGGAGCAATCCCGGTGCCGGCACCAATCAAAATCAAAGGTACATCGCCGGGTAAACGAAACCCGGGATGTGCCCGAACACTGGCTTCTACCTGGTCCCCTGTTGCCAAGCTACAGAGATAGCCAGATGCATTGCCAACACTGGCGTCAGCCCTGATATGCTGGCGCACCAGCAGGTCTACTTGTCCCTGCTCACAGGAGGCTATGGAATAGAGGCGTTCATGGATCGGCTTGAGTTGATCGATCAACTGCTGCGGGTCTTCAGCCACCTGGTCGGTCCAGTCGAGTCGTTGTAAAAGATCCAGCAATAACACTGGTTCTCCCTGATAGATCACCTGTGTATCTGCGGCCCAGCCTTGTTTCGATAGGCGTGATAGCAATGTCGCTTGTTGTATGCGTGGTTTTACTGCCAATACATCACCTGGCTGATACGCCAGACCCTGTTTAGCCAAGCGCAGATGGTGTACGTGACGGTATGACTGCGCCGGATTCAAGCAGTGATTCTGCAGCACATCAAACTGTTCATAATCTATCTCTATGGACTGGGACTCCTGACCCAGATAGACAGATATGCTTTCCCACCAGCTATTTACTGCCGTCAGGTCCATTTGATCCACTGCAACCAAGGGGGCAATGCAGCGCATCCCTTTTTCCGTCAGAAGTTGCTCTAGCCGGTAGCCGAATGCGCAAAAATCAGCATAGTGCCGATCCCCCAAAGCCAGCACACTGAAATCGGCTAGCCGAGTGTGAGGTGACAGCGACTGCATTGAATGCATAAAGGAAATCGCTGAATCCGGCGCTTCACCCTTGCCACAGGTGCTGACCACAAAGCCTATCGCATCATATTGACTCAGACACTGAGGCGTCAGTTTTGACAAGCAGCGCAGGTCGGCCTGACTGCATATAGATTGATGCAATTGAGTTGCCAGTTGCTTGGCACTGCCGGTCTGGCTGGCATAGGCAATCAGGAATGGCTTGCTGGCCGAATCATGTAACTGCAGATAAGGCCGAGCCCAAAGACTGAGCAACAGCACGAGTGATAATTTAGTGACATCCATCACCGGTGTTGTGGTACCTGAGCCCAGCAGAAAAAACAGCTGGGTGGTCTGCATGACGATCAGAAACACCACCATCAGCAGTATATGGCGCCAATAGCGGCGATAATCAGCCATACACAGCAACAGTAAGACCAGCGACAAAAACACCACGCCCAGGCGGAACAGTTGCTGCAGGATGTTCAATACCCGCATTTCCGTGACGGTGAACAGATGGGTAATGTGCCCCTCAAGTCCGACGATAGACAGGGTGTGCAAGTGCCCCAACCAATGCCTACCCAGGACACCGAAGGTTTCTATCTGTAGTGTGGGGTTTACCTCAAGATTCAGCCGCCCTTCCAATCTGAGTTGCAATAGCACACCCAGCAGCAGTACTGCGACTCCTAATACCAGCCAAAGTAGGCGTGCCAGATGGCTGGCTAGCCAGAAGGCTGTTTTTTGCATCAGCGCGGCAGTCATCGTCATCGTTAATGCATTAAATAAATGATAGTCATGAATACACCACTACCCAGCGTCACCCAGGTCACAGAGGCAACACGCTGAAGTTTGTTTACAAACAACAGCCAGAGCCCCGTCAGGCAGAAAATCAGCATAAGAATCGCAGAAATATCCGAAAACAAACGCCAGCTTTCGCTGACACTTTTTACTCGATGCAGATTGTTGAGCATATGCATCACAGGCAAGGACAGTGTGAAAACATCCACCAGGCCTTCTTCCGGAAATACCTCAATCGTTTGGCTGGCGTTTGGACCTTCCAAAACGATCATCAACAGATCATCTGACTCTTCCCATTCGATCTCTATTTTGACGCCTCGAATAGCGTGCGACTCATCCAACCAGCCAAGAATGCTGAGGCTATAGAGTGTTTTGTTAGCCTGCCAGTCCTGCGCGGCGATGGCGGCAGGTATTTCAAGTTCGAGCTGCTTGGTACGCGTTTCACCCAGCGGCAAGTCTGGATGATTCAGAAAAAAACCGGTAATGGCAAAAAACAGCATCGACAATAATACCGGTGCCGCACTGTATATATGCAGCCAGCGTACCCAGCGATTGACCTTGGGTAAGGTCGTTGAAACAGAAGTTGAAGCAGACATCCTCATCTCTAGTCAGCCTGAAGCCCTGTTTCCAGCGTGATCAGCCAATCCTTGATAGAATCAGCACCCACACGATGCAGTGGATCAATCAGCCATTCAGGATGCTGATCTTCGCCTGCAGCCATACTCAAACGCAGGTTATTGCCAGTCTCACTGATAGGCATACCCAGAGACTGGGCCAAGGGCATCAATCGTTCATCAGCCAGGCTGAGAGTCTCAAACTCACGCGCTAGCAGGTAGCCGTCAATGCGTATCTGGGTGCGCTGAATAGCGCGCTGAAGGTCAAAACGGTTACGCTCAATAGTACCTGACTCTTCCGGCCAGACACGCGCCAGATCCTTGGCTGCCACATTAATCATTTGGGTCAGGTTATTTAAATCCAACCAGAAATATTCACTCTCCCCCGCATCCGGATGCATCAACACGCGCGCACCCCCTGGAGCCAGCTCGGTTGCCAGATCAATGGGTACGACCTGAATAGAGACAGAGCGCATTAAGGGGTAAAGCTGCAACGACGGCCATACCGACTCAATCGTCAGTACCACATCGGCTGATTCCAGTTCGCTAGCATCGACCTGGCGAAGCCAGCCAGGAATGCGGTTAATCGGTAAACGCGCGGGAGCCAGAAACTCTGTATCTATGCCGGTTTCCTGCAACAGTTCAGCAGCAATCAAGTGTGCAACCGGTGCAACACTGACCACCCGACCTTCGGCTGCTTGCACAGAAAAAGGTATCAGCAAGGTTATCAGCGTGATCAGTGACCAGAAAGATTTCATTGTATACTTCTCCATCGACGTATTCCCAAAGCAATAATAAAACAGGCAGAGGCAATCATCACGATTGCGGCACCGGAAGGAATCGGCAAGGTGCCTGCCATGGGTAACAAAATACCCAGCAGGCAACTGAAGGTTGAAAACACGACTGAATACCAGAAAAACTCTCGGCCATTACGGCTGATCAGGCGTGCAGCCGTTGCCGGTATGAGTAACAGCGCTCCTACCAATATCGCGCCGACAACTTTGACCGAGGCGACGGTAACTAAGGCAATCAGTAATACAAAGGCATAATCATAGAGGCGGACAGGCACACCACGGGTACGCGCCAGATCAGGTGACAAACTGGCGAGCAACGCCCGGTTACCTGAATACAACAGCAAACCGATAGAAAACGCCGCGATGACCAACAGTACCAGTATATCCATATCCCGTACCGTCAGGATGGAGCCGAACAACACATTTTCGAGAATATGTACGTTCACACGCTTGGCTACATAAAGCAGTAAAGCGGCACCGAGTGCGATGGCAAACGACAGAAACACCCCCACCAAGGCATCATAAGGGATTTGTGTTCGGCTTTTAATCCAATGCAGCAGCAAGGCAAACAGGGTGCAAAAACAAAACAGTGCCACCAGTGGTTGAGTAACTGGCTCGCCCAGCAAAATGCCGATAGCGACACCTGTCAGCGCACCATGCCCTACCGCTTCAGAAAAAAACGCCAGGCGTTTAACCACCACCAGCGGTCCTAGAGCTCCCAGCAACGGGCCCATGATACAGGCCGCCACCAAGGCATTGGTCAGAAAGCTATACTGGAACATTTCCGGCAGATAGCCGGATTCATACAGGGTAAAAGTCAATTGACGAAGTGCTTCCATTAGGCAAACACCTCTTCAATGTCAGCCGACTCAACGGCCTGAAGTCGGCTGGGCTGACACAGCAACTCATGATGCTTAAGACCGTCTTCAATGACCCATAGCTCATCAGCATGACGTTTGATCCAGTCCATATCATGATGCACCACGAAAAGCGTTGCGCCCTGATCACGCAACCTGATCATTTCAGCAGTCATCAGCGATTGACCTGACTGGTCCAGGCCGGTCATAGGTTCATCGATACACCATAGATGACTGTCTCGCTCCAAGGCCTGCGCAAACAAAAGCCGCTGACGCTCACCACCCGAGAGCTGCCCGAGACGTAAATGCTGCTTGTTTTCCAGACCGACCCGCTGCAATAACCGACTAATACGTTGCTGTTCAGCGACTTTACGCTTGAAAAACATCGGCCAGCGCGTCACTGATGTCAACATAAACTCTTCAATTGTTACCGGTAATGAGGGTTCAAAGGCCGTTTGCTGGGGCACATAGGCAATGTTTCCGGGACGACCTGGCCAATGTCGCCGAATCTGCCCTGAATGTGGCATCAACCCCAACAGACACTTGATCAGTGACGACTTGCCAGCTCCATTGGGTCCGGTTATTGCATGCATCCGACCGGGTTTGAAATGTGCACTGAGTGGCTCAAGCAGTATCACCCGATTGAGTTGCAGCGACAGGTTGATCAGTTCAACAGCGGGTCCTTTGATTTTCATGGCGCGGACACAGCTATTTTCAGAGCCTTAGCCAGCGTGGACAGGTTATGCTCCATCTCTCTGGATACCATGTCCACATCATAGTCGCCATAGGTCATGTGCGAGAAATGGTAAATACCGATACCGGTCACCTCTTCAATCACGGTTACATAACGGTTTTCCATATCCAGCTCGGTGAAGAGCACGCGGATATTGGCCGTACGAATCCGGTCAATGGTATCCTGTAACTGGGTGGCATTGGGCTCGACACCATGCGCTGGCTCAATCACGGTATCAATACCGATACCAAATTCCTGCAACAGGTATCCATACGCATTGTGGGTGCTGGCGATACGCACCCCGGTCAGATCCAGTTCCAGAATTTCACTTAGATAGCGGTTTTTCATTGCCCTTAATTCGCGCGCATAGCTCAGCGCATTCGCCTGAAAGTAATCAGCATTGTCCGGATCCAGATTCCCAAGTTCACGGGCAATGGTGTAAATCTGGCGTATGGCGGCATCAATGGAAACAAAGGTGTGAGGGTTGTAACTGTTACTTCCCCCACCGGAAGACAGCAAGGGCAAATCCTTGTTGGCTTGAATCACTGTCAGCCTGGGTAACTCCAAACCTTCCAAGGCATGCATAACAAACTCATCATGCCCTATACCGTTAACCACCAACGCATCCATACGTAATAGCCTAGTCAGGTCAGCGGGTTGCAATTCATAACTGTGCGGATTAAAACCACCGGCGATAAGCGGCATCACCTCAGCTCGGTCACCCGCCACTTTACTGACATAACTGTAATAAGGATGCAGAGTGACTCCCACCACTAATTTTTCAGCAGACGCCAGCGTAGAAATAAACAGCAAAACACACAACAAAAGGGATTTTTTCATAAGATCAATTTTCCATTAACGTCCAATGCTCATCCGGAGTACAACTTGATAGCAGCCCTGCCTCTCCAGGATGATAGAAAATCACACCGTCCGAAATACGTAACAAAAAGTCACCATCATGCTGTCGGGAGATCCATTGGTAACAGTCATCGCCAGGCTGATGCCAGTCCTGGCTAGCAGATGATGCAAACAGGTCGAGACCAAGTTGCTCCAGACTTTCCGGAGCAGGCCAGGGTTTTTCAGCCAGAAACAGTATTTCCTCTCTGGCGATAGATAAGGCCATTAGCTGTTGAGACTGTACCGGGTTTAGAGACACATGAGTCCGCTCTGGTACGACTTCCTGGCGCAACCAAATCCCCAGCGCCCCAAGTAGTAACATCGCCGATATCAACAGCCAGACCCACAGGGACTCACGCTTTCCATCGTCCGGCAACACCGTTTCTATAACTGAAGCAACGGACACATCAGACATTACTGCAGTTCCACATAATCAAATTCGGCTGGGTCTTCATGCCCAGCATCAAACTGAATAAAAAACTCCCCTTCCGGCAAGTCAAAATAGACACTGGAGTGCTCATCGGACGTGACCCTGTCGAGCTCTTGTTCATCATAGTCATAGATAACAACATCGCTTCCTGTGGCAAAACTTCCATCGCTGTAACCAATATCACAGCGTATCCCTTCACCTTCACGGACGCAGTCCATATAAGGATAGTGCGCCCATGCCGACTGTGAACTCAGCAGAAGCAGTCCCAAACTCAAGGCTAACTTGTTCATTCGATCTCCCTGTATCATTCCGGAATCGCTTCAAATGAAAACAGGAAGTTCACCCCCACTTCATCGGCAAGGACACCATCACCGTCAAAACGCACATTGGCAGATAACAGGTGTGGACCCGCCATTTCGGGAGCAAAGCTAACTCGCCCTTCGGCATCGGTGACAAGATCAATTTGCTGACGTGAAGAACGATAAGCGGTACCGTGAGGCACGACTTCAACCGGTGCGTCGACTAAAGGTTCACCATTAAAGGTAAAACGGAAAGTGGCTGATTCTCCCACAACAATATCACTTGGGTGGGTGATCGCATCCATTTCAAACCCCTGGCCAGTAACGGCAAGCACTTCCTGGGTTGGGGCTTTCTGAGACACGTAGAACACACTAACGTTTTGCATTGCCATGGTGACTACATCACGCGCATCATCAGGTAACTGAGCAGCCGCTTGCTGTTTATTGGCCATAATGCGGCGTTGCGTATCACGACCCCCTACGACGTAACGAGTCATGTAACGTTCAGGTGTACGCAGCTCAACCTTGTAGGTCCCTAGATCGTTTAACTGCAGATCAAAAACGCTACGACGCTGTCCCTTGTAATAAGAACCCATGCGCTGGCGCTCGCCACTCGGAAGATAGATGGTCACATTATTCAAACTGACCGGCTTATCAAAGCTGAAAACACCATGTGACGCGGTAGCATCAACAGTGATCCAATGCCCTTCATCAGTTGAGAGGTTAAATTCGCTCGGTAGCATCCATAGCGGATGCGCTACAGCACCGGCACTTGCCAAAGCCAATGTAATTGCGGCCGCTCCGGCCATCTTTTTTACCGCTTTCATTGCGTAACTCCTGTGGTGATCTGAATAGTTCCTAACTCTTCACTGGCTTCAATAGTGTAATTTTTTTGCCCCTGACCCAGCTCTATCTCTGTATGCACCCAACTGCGACTACCATGTTCACGAGCCGCTTCCAAATGAACGCTGTAACGTCCTGCGGGAACGGCATTCCCTTCGGCATTCTTGCCATCCCAGGTCAGCTCGTAGGTACCAGGGCGTCTGGTTGCACCGGAAACCGCATCGATGTCACTACCGCCATAGCGACCGCTTTTACGCCACCAGCGGCGCATATCCTTTAACCAATCCGGTTCTTTACTCCAAAGCGCCAGGTTTTTAATCGCTTCACCCTGGTCATTTTCAATCCAAACAGCCACGTAAGGACGGTAGTACATCGGCCCTTCAACTGCCGGTAGCGTAACTTCAATTGTTACGTTTTCTTCGGCTATTACCGGAAGGCTGCAACTTAATAAAAAGCCAAGGCCAAACAACCAGCGTTTATTCATATGCGAAGCATCTCCTGAGAACTCAATTCAGCTGAATACATATCGATTAATAATCAACAATTTAATGTTAATGATAATTATTGTCAACAATGTTATTAATCAATTGCTGTAAAGTTTTGTAAAAATGACTTATAGATCACTCGGATGCGAGTGCAACCACCGGATCAAGATGCGCGGCCTTGCGCGCAGGAAGATAACCAAAGACCAACCCAGTCATAAATGCACAGCCAAATGCCAACATCACCGGCATGGCGCTAAATGCAACATCGGTGCCCAGCTTTTCCAGCATCAGCGTCACTGATAGCCCGATCAAGACACCCAACACACCACCCAGCGCAGACACCAATACCGCCTCAGTCAAAAACTGCTGCATAATATTGCCGGTTCTGGCCCCCGTAGCCATGCGCACACCGATTTCCCGCGTACGCTCGGTGACGGATACCAACATGATATTCATGACCCCTATCCCGCCGACCAACAACGAAATCGCGGCAATCGAACCTAACAACAGGGTCATGGTATTCTGAGTTTCTGTGACAGACTCGATAATCGATTCCATATTACGTATCTGAAAATCTTCCACGCCGTGACGCCTTAACAACAGGTCTTGCACCGCCTGCTGCGCGGCATAAATGTCAGCATCACTGGCAACGGCAACCGTCATGGTACGTAAATAACGACGGCCCAATAGCCTCACGCCACCGCTTTCAAACGGTACGATGATCACGTCATCTTCATCACGCCCCATGGGAGAAGCGCCTCGGGAACTTATCACACCGATCACCAGAAACAACACATTGTCGACCATGACATACTGCCCAAGCGGATCCTGGTCTGGAAAAACTGCCTTAGCCGCCGTTTGTCCCAGCACCGCCACACTGGCGAAATCCAGTTCATCTTCACGAGTAAAAAAACTGCCATACTCCACTGGCCAACTTCGCACAGCAGAAAAAGCCGACGAAGTTGCCATCACTTCGGAGCTATGATCCCGCCCCCCTGCTCGCAGCGTCACCGTACCGCTTTGCTCCGGAATAGCAGCGACAATACCGGGCAGCTCGCTCACAGCATAAGCATCTTCAGGAATCAGGGTAGTGGTGCCCCAGCCGCGCTGATTGGGCGCCCCCGGACGCACCAATAACAAGTTACTCCCCATCGAGCTGATCCGGTCGACAATGGACTGGCGCGCGCCATCACCAATCGCCAGCATTGTGATAACGGAGGCGACACCTATTACGATACCTAGCAGGGTCAACACTGTACGAAACAAATTCCCGGTCAATGCACTTAATGACATACGTAGCGCTTCACCCAGATTGGTGAAAAAATTACCAGGACGGGTGTTCAAAGATGTCGCCGTAATCGGTGTTCGTTGCTCATACTGGGAAAGTGATGGCCCCTGATCCGCCATAATTACCCCATCACTGATTTCGATTACCCGATCGGCATGTGCGGCCACCTTGGCATCATGGGTAATCAAAATTAGTGTATGCCCCTGTGCGGCCAGTTCCGCAAACAGCGCCATAACCTCTTCACCGGTATGGCTATCTAATGCACCGGTCGGTTCATCAGCCAGAATGACCTGTCCGCCATTCATCAAGGCGCGGGCAATTGACACCCGTTGCTGCTGGCCACCGGACAACTGCCCTGGTTGATGTCCCAAACGGTCTGCCAGCCCCAGGCGTGTCAACAGCGCCTCGGCTCGCCGGTGACGCTCGAGCCTGGAGACTCCGGCATAGACCGCCGGCACTTCAACATTTTCGCGCGCCGTTCCACCTGGCAGAAGGTTATAGCTCTGAAACACGAACCCAAATGCATCGCGTCGTAACGCGGCCAATTCATCCTTGCTAAGTGCCGACACATCCTGACCATTGAAAAGGTACTGCCCCCTGGTTGGCCTATCCAGACACCCCAACAAATTCATTAGCGTCGATTTACCGGAACCGGATGCACCCACAATAGCCACGAACTCACCCGGCAGAATAGTGAGGCTCACGCCTTTAAGGACATCCACATCCTCATCACCATTACGGAAGGTCCGATAAATGTCGCGCAGTTCAATAACAGGAGTAACTGGCGCTGTCATCTGGGCATCCTCATCGGACCCTCAGCAGGCCGTGGACGATTGGTAGCGGCCATAACAGCGCCTGGCATTTCAACCCGGTCCCCCAGCTCCAGCCCTTCAACAATTTCAATCTGTACACGATTGGATAGCCCGGTAGTTACCTCGCGACGTTGGCTTTCGCCTGTAGCCGTCACCAGCATAACTTCAGCACGGCGATCACCCTGTCGAGAACCTGGCGAAGGCATAGAAGAACGGTTATTCAGTGCGCCAACTGGCAGTACCCTGACCTCTTCAGCCCGATCAATAATGAAAAAAACCTGTGCTGTCATTTGCGGGAATAAGGCACCTTGATCATTTTCAACATCAAACAAGGCGTTATAGAGCACCACATTATTTTCAACCTGGGGCGTCGGTTCAATACGGCGCAGTTGCCCGGACCAACGGCGGTTTTGATCCCCGAGCGTTGTAAAGTAAGCATCCATTCCCTTTTTGAGACGGTTTACATCCGCTTCTGATACCTGAGCCTGCACAGTCATCACCGAAAGATCAGCAATCTGTAAAATAGTGGGTGTCTGTTGAGTCGCGTTGAGCGTTTGTCCTTTGCGTGCAACCACCTCAACAACTGTGCCAGACATAGGTGCATAGATCTGTGAGTAGTTTAACCGCGCTTCTTCAGCCCGTAATGAGGAGGCCGTCTGCTCAATTTGCGCCGTAAGTGCCTGCACCTGGGCAGCAGCTGAACGTTGGGTAGCCTCAGCAATCTGTAAAGACTCTTCCGAGGTCATGCGTGTCTCGACCAACCGTTTCTGACGACGGAACTGTATATCCGCCAATTCCAGCTGCGCCCGCTTATCGATCATCTGCGCTTGTAAATTACGCAACTGAGCGCGCGTTCCTTCAACATTGGCCAGGTAAACTGTGGAGTCAATTTCGGCCAGCAACTGACCTTCCTCAACCTGATCGCCGACATTGACATGAATTTCAACCAGTTGCCCTGAGACCTGAGCCCCAACATCGACATATTCTCTAGGTTGTAACCGTCCTGTAGCCGTCACGATATTTTCTATCGTACCGCTGGATACGGTTGCATAAGCCACCGGCGTATCAGCCGAGGTGTGATACAACAGGTAATAACCTGTAGTACCGCCTGCAATTACCGCAGCCAACAACAGCCAACGCCAGACAGATAAAGATGATTTAGCTTGAGACATAGTTTACTTCCCTTGAGACACCAGGCGCATTATCCGGAAAAACTCATCAATGCAGCAATGCGTAATGATAATATTTACAATAATTTACAGTTTTAACCCCATGCGCCCGCGGCATATAGCGCCAAGGATGGCGTGTATGCAGAAAACGCAGGAGCAGTTTTCTGCCCGTACGTCCTGTACATGCGCCGCTCCTGCGCATCCATGCGCCCGCGGCATACCGTACGTCCTGTACATAAAAAAGCCACTCCGGTTGGAGTGGCTAAAAGACTAGTAGGTTTACGCCGTTGACGTGGCGGATCAAAAACTCAGGTTAGCTGACAACCAGAAGTTTCTTGATTTTGCCTTTATGTTGTAATCATCCCTGTAAGTTGGCGTATAGGTTCCATCGCCATTATCGGCAAAGCTGGTTTGGTAAGTAGTGAAATCTTCATTTAGCAAGTTGTTTACACGCGCCTGGATCGTCAGGTTTTTGCCGACACGGTAGGAACCACCCAAATGAAAAATTTCATAGTCTTCGTAATGAAGTGCTGAATCCGTATCCTCATCCCAGCCGCGGTAACGCTTGGAACGGGCCTCCATCGACAAGTAAAGATTCAAGTCGGGGTTCACCTTCCAGTCCAACGTCGCATTCAGCATGTGCCTGGCCGTGCCTGTTAACGGCTGCCCAGCCTGATCGCCACTCTTCTGCTCTGAGTCTGTCAGGGTGTAATTGCCCCGAATCGACCAGGAAGGGGTTATCCAATAGCGTCCGGCAAGCTCCAGACCGGTAATATCCGCTCGGTCAATATTTTGCTTCTGAGAGAACTCAGTAAAGCCCAGGTCAGCCCAACCACCCCCTATATCGACACAGCCGGGAACGGCTGATACTTCACAGTTTGGAACGCTGTCACCACTGGATATTTTATCTTTGAACTTATTACTGAACACGGTGGCATTAAAATTATGCCCTTGCGGATGGGTATAATAGACAGCCAGTTCGGTATTCACGCTGGTTTCAGGCTGCAGATCCGGCGTGCCGACAAACGGCATAGTGCCCTGACGACCAAAACCGGTAATGCCGGGAAACAAGTCACTGGTTTTCGGTGTTTTGTAACCAGTGCTTACACCGCCTTTGATGGTCCAATCACGACTTGCTTGCCAGACACTGTAGAGGCGTGGGCTGACATTGCTGCCAAATACCTCGTGATTGTCATAGCGAACACCACCGGTCAGAACCAGGTCTTGCAAAGGCTCCCAGTTATCCTCAAGGAACAGCGCCCACTGCTTGTGAGGCTGCACTGTACCTGATTGGAAGCCATCGCCATCCATACCAAATACACCATCTTCCATTTCCGCATCGATATACTGACCACCAAACACCAGCAAATGCTCGCCCAGCAACGCATCAAACTTAGCGTCATAGGTTGTTTGCCGTGTTTCCATCACCCGCTTGGGACGCGGAAGAAATGTCGCTTCGACTAAGTCTTCAATGCCGGCCCAGCTGGACCCGTTATCATCATACATCTGCTGCAACTGGTCACGTTCTTGTACTGTAAAAGGCAGGGTACGACCATTATTGTTGGTTTCGACATAATGTACGCTGAGATCGCTGTTACCAAAGCGCCATTGTCCTTCATGACGGAGAGAAAACTGCTCACGAGTAAACTCCTGATCGGCTGCATAGCCTACACGCGGCTGCACCGCTCCACCAGAGACTCGCATAATAGAGCCCACTTCATCTTTAGTACCCAGCGGGTAAGAACCATCTTCTCGTGGTGTATTGTCATACACTTGGGTAGAGGTTTCATAATCGAAGGTAATATCCTGGCGCTCATCAATACGAAAATTCAACTTCATGCCGAGGTTCTCATTTTCATTATCAACTGTACGCCCCCCGCCACCAAAACCCAGGCTGCGATTATGAACAGTACCTGCCGGATCCGTCACCGAAGCATACTGAGGATTGGACTCATCACGGTTATACAGACTACCTCGCAGACCAATCCCCAGGCGCCCTTCGATCAACGGACCGGATACGCTGAAGTCTGTCGTCCGGTCATTACCAAAATCATCATTTTCTTCAAATGTTTGGCTTTGAGTAATCGAACCAGACCACTCATCAGAGATTTTTTTAGTAATTATGTTAATTACACCGCCCAGTGCATCCGCGCCATAGAGCGTTGACATAGGACCACGAATCACTTCAATTTGCTCAATCGTGTCCAGTGGCGGAATATGATTAAACTGGTTACCACCAAAGTTATTCGGGTAGAGGTCTCCAACATTGTTTTGTCGCCGACCATCAATCAACACCAGCGTATAGTCAGCACCCATACCGCGTATACTGATACCTCCCTGCCCTGTTTTGTCAGTGGTTTCACCAACATCAACCCCTTCGACATCACGCACAGCATCCAGTAAGGTCATATAGGGTTTTGTTGCCAACTCCTCTTGTGTGATCACAGTAATACTAGCCGGTGCATCAACAATTTTCTGTTCAAAGCCTGAGGCGCTGATAACCATGTTATCAAGCCGAACGGCCTCTTCAGCAACAGCCATACCGGTCACAGAAGCGATTGAAGCCGCCAATAGCTTTAATCGTAGTCGTTTCATTCACCACTCCAAATTTATTAGTTACCAAAGACAAAGCTGTACCCGGAGCATCTATTGCCAACGTGTACAATGCATGTTGTGACTGGCTAACTGATTTACAGAGTCAGGTGGCTGGCTAAACATGATAAAGCCTTAATATATATACGTAAGACTAATGAGAACAATTATCACTCTAGTTAATATTTATTGCAACATTGAATTTTCAAAAACAAACTTAGAGCTGGTCAAGGAAATGCTTTAGTGCCTGGATCTCTGTGTCAGACAATCCTAGCGGCTGCAATAAATGCGAGGTTTCTGGAAACAGCGGATCTTGCTGTTGAGTCTCACTGGGTTGAGATCTGGGCATACCAGCATTGTACATTCGCAATATGCCTTCCAGTGACGAAAACAAACCGTTATGCATCCACGGACCGGTCTGACTGACCCCCCTGAGGCTCGGTGTTCGGAAAGCACCAACATCTTTCACCTGCCCAGTTACAGCATAGCGACCAAGATCTTCATAAAGACGACCATAATATGTGAGTCCCAGATTATGGTACTGCTGATCTGACATCAACGCGCCATAATGGCAATTCATACAACGAGCTTTGGTTCTAAATAAATGCAGTCCTTGGAGGGCCACATCATCCAGTGCCTGCGAGTCGCCCTGCATAAAGCGGTCAAATGCTGTTGATCGCCAACGCAGGCTACGGATATAGGCACTGAGCGCCTGAGAGACCACTTCCAGAGAAATAGTGGTTTCGCCCGACACCTGGGCGAACACAGCAGGATAAGTAGCATGAGTTTGCAAACGTTGTTGCAAGGCTGGCAAGGTAAAAGCCATTTCAACCGGATCTTGAACAGGCATCAGCACCTGTGCTTCAAGGCTAGCAGCCCTTCCATCCCAGAACTGCGCCTGAAAATGGCCACTAAGTAATATAGAAGGAGCATTGCGTCGACCCGCCTGACGCTCATGCCCAAAGGACACCTTACGTGCGTCAGCAAAAGCAAGTTCGGGTTCATGACAGGATGCACAGGCAATCTGTCCAGATTCAGACAGCAAGGGATCAAAAAAAAGCTGCTCACCCAAGGCTATTAAGTGTTCATCACCAGGCGCTAGTGCAGGTATTTCAGCCAATGCTTGCCACTCTATCCCAGCATCCACCCAAGGTGCAGGCCAACTGTCAACTGCTCCAGAGTATGCCTGACGCAGCGACAGCTCCGCATCCTGGCTTGAGGTTTGATAACGGCTTTTGATCAACATAATCAAAAACACCACTGCAATTAGCAGTGGTGTTTTCCAATTTAACGGCTTAATCATCAGAAGCGGTACCCCACCTCCAGCCAGACCTGCCGACCTGTCTCATAGGTCGGTACATCACTGTTACTCATAGCCACCAAATTCACCTCGTCAAGCAGGTTGTACACGTCCAGGTTAGCAAACACAGCCGACGCTCCTGATAAGTGCTTTTCCCAACCCAGACGTATATCCCAGTTAACTGACGCTTTATGTTGATACTCTTCCCAGACATCAACCAGCCCACCCAGATATTCGACCTGATCACCAGTTGTCCCCATGGCACGATACCCGGCACGATAACGCAGGAAGTTGGTCAGGGTCAGACCACTTGCTGGATGGCTGGACACTGTCGTTAACCTGGCTGTCCAGGGGCGGTTAAAATTATCAGCAGGCCGTTCCGAGTAGCGCATAAAGCGGCCGTCATAACGAATGAAGGGATCATCATACTCAGTAGAACTCATAGTCGTACTGTAATCCTGATGAGAGCGAGTCACATCCGTCCAATCCAAAGCCAGTTGAAAATGGTGTTCAGTATCACGAAAATGGAATGACTCCATCGGCGAAAGCGTAAAGGTTAGCGTATCACTGGTACTGCTGCCCTGATTGCTGTAGGTATAGTAGTTTGCTAGCAGGTCACCAGAGCCTGGCTCAAGGCCAAGCGTTCCACTGCGTACGCGCACTATCTGATCCTTGCCATCCCGGTGAACATACTTCAGCGCCAACTGATAACCCGCAACCTGCTGATCCAATCCCAGCATCAACTCATCATCATAGGGCAACTTCAATTCATTCAAGCGAGTATTATTCAGGGTGCGTACTGGATCACCCCATTCCTGGGAGCCATTGGAACGGTTCAGAACGTACTTTAATGCTGACCGGCCTTCATTAAGACGATAGGCATGCATATTACGACCATAATAACGGTTGGCACCCACGCTCAAACGAGTACGCTTATCTCCCCAGAGATCCAATTCAGCAGCAAAGCGCGGCGACCAAGTCGCATCATCCATAAAACTGTCGGAATCAAAGCGAACACCGGGGCGTAACTGTAAACGTCCAAATGTCAGCGCATCCTCCAGATAAGCAGACCATTGCGTGGTTTCATATTCAATTTCTCCGGCCTCATAGACATTCAGGCGTCGGAATGCCTGCCCGCTGCCACTGTAGCGGGGGGTTGGACTCATGGAGCACCAGACTGTTTCTATGCAGCTTGAAGTAGCCGCCAGCAAAGATCCATAGGTCATATCCTCAGAACGCTGATAATTAGCCTGCTGCCAACCCAGCTCTACACCGGTTTTGATGCGATGTTCAACATCCCCTGTATACAGGGTATTCCAGTCCATATTCGCTTTATAACTGAAACTGCGCTGACTCTGTTCTATATCGCCCCAACTGCCTTCTGAACTGGTATGTGTTGCATCCGTTGCCAGTGGATTACTCCAGTTTTTTTCCGGTGACCAGCGCCAACCTCGATAATAATCCGTAAGTGTTTCACGCGAGTTTTCCAGGTCACTAAAACCAAGGGTCTGAGAAAGTAGACCCGGCTGCAGTGTCCAGTCCACTTTAATACTCCCGCTATAGCCGCCGGATATTATGCGCGTGTCGGTATCTTTTCCGTTTGCGATAAAGTACAAACTATCCTGCGGCGCATGCGTAAGCGAGGCATCTATAAGCAGGTTTTCTGTTGGTGTCCAGTGAGTTTTAACAAAAAAATTATCGATCTGACGTTCTTGGTCTTTCCGCCCCCCACCCATAGGGGTTGCATAAGTATCAGGATCATAGAGGTTCAGAGGTATGGTTGATTGCTTGCGCGAAAAGCTGAATAGTAATCCCAGTTCATCATTTACCGGGCCCTCCAGAGTTGCACGTGTTATCCACTTACTAAACTCAGGCTGAAGTGAAGCGGAAGTCGAGGACTCCATATCAGCCTGCTGACTTGTGTCGATATGGTATTGTGTCCAGGCATCACTGGTGTGTTGTATGGAAATTTTTCCGGAAAAGCGCTTTGCTGGTATTCGAGACGTCACATTGACGACCCCGCCATTGAAACCACCAAATTCAGCACTGACGTTACTGTCAAGCACTTCAATACTGTCTACTATATCCGTGTCCAGAGCTACCCCCTGACTACGGCCTGGCACATCGGTCATACTCAATGGATTATCACTGACTGGATCCAGATCATTATTGATGGAAATTCCATCCAACAAAAATAGATTCTGCCAATAGACAGCTCCATTGATACTGATATTAGCGGGATCTATCTCCCCAGGCGTCTTACTGCTGAGTTGTGTGTCATCAAACTGTACACTGGGGTTCAGCTTAAGTACGCTGGTTATATCACCATTACCATTGGGTAACGCCTGTATCAAAGATCGTTCATAGGTTTGCGTTCCTTGATTCAGAGAATTAAAGCTTCCAGCTTCAACCTGTATAGAGGGTAATTTGTGCGAATCTGTTGCAAGGGATGAATCAACTACTCGCGCCTCATCCACTGTTTCTTCTGTAGCCCCTACTGTGGAGCTAACTAATACCGTGCCTGCCGTAACGACAAGCAACAGATTGCGGCGTGTATAACCAGCACACATGCTTCAACTTCCTGAAAACGCCCTAACGGGTTGATGTAAATGAATCTGGCTGGCTCAAGAAAGTGACTCTTTGGCTGGCTGGTTATGCAAACCTGACAGATCATATAGCTTATTTGAAAGTCAGGATGCTTTTAGCTTTCTATGCCCTTCTGTCAGATGTACAAAATCAATCAAATCATCACCTGACACTGTGAATGCTTTACCAAATCCTTTGACGTATAAGCCTTTATCAGGAATAAGCCTAAATAGATGGAAATCTCCGAGCTGAGATAAATTGTCAATAATATCTCCCTGACGAGTTCGCAAAGCGTCAATGCCCCGCTGCCAATCCAGACTGTCTCTGGGTACTTCATTCGCCTGGGCATCAAATGTGAGGCGCTGACGCGCATATATTTGCCGGGATTCACCCTCATCTTCTATCAACATGATGGATATGCGTTTGCACTGTTGCAAATTCTGACCATGCCGGGCTATTTCACTTACCAGCACATAATATCCATCCTCCTGTAACGCAAAAGGGGCATAGCTGACATTAGGGTTTGCATCCTGATCCAGCGTGGCCATCACCAGGGTTTTGCGGCTATCTCTAAAGGCCCTGACCTCTGGCAAAAGACGCTCTTGCAAACGGTTCTGATCTTCATTCATTGTGTCTCTCCAATAACAGTTAAGGGTTCTGTATCACGCAACCTCGGCGGATGGTGCGGTAATCACCAAAGGCCAACCGCCGGGGTGTTCCATTACATCGATAGGATAACGGTACACCTCACTGAGCAGGTCTGACCGCAAAACCTCTCGTACGCTGCCTTGACAGGCAACTTTACCAGCGTTCATCAACAGGATCTTATCGGCATACTGAGCGGCCAGATTTAAATCGTGTAACACCACCAATACACCCATGCCCTGTTGACGAGCCCTTTGTTGCAGCACTGAAAACACCTGATGCTGATGGCTCAGATCCAGGCTCGCGGTGCATTCATCCAACAGCAGGTAGCGGGGCTCAGCTGCTGGCATCGCCTCAAGTTGAGACAGTACTCGCGCCAACTGTACTCGCTGTTGTTCTCCACCTGACAGCGTCAGATAGTTTCGTGTGATCAAATGCGCGGCGTCAAACAAGGACAACATCTGCATAATATGCGCCTGACGCTCAAGCCGGGGCATAGGATGACGTATCCCGGTTTCAATCACTTCTTCTACGGTGAAAGCGAAGTTCAGCTGCACGCTTTGTGGCATAACGGCTCGGTATTGCGCCAGCGCACCGGTCGTCCAGTGGCTTAAACGTCGTCCATGCAGCGCCACCTGATCCGTTAAACTGGCAATATCGCCACTCATCACCTTGAGCAATGTGGATTTACCCGCCCCATTGGGTCCCAGAACGGCCAGCATCTCGCCTGCAGGTATATTCAGCGATATACTGTCCAGCAGCTTTTTGCCGTCTAGCGTCAACGTTAGTTCATGTCCGGATAACATTCAAAAACCCACCCTTGCGCGCTGCTGTAGTAACAGCCATAGAAAAAACGGGCCACCAATGGATGCCATCATAAGCCCTATAGGCAATTCGGCTGGCGCTATGAGCAGCCGGGCAAAAATATCTGATGCCACCACCAATAAAGCCCCCATCACCGCACTCAGTGGTAACACCCAGCGATGATCCGGTCCGGTCAGTAAGCGCACAAGATGCGGCGCTACCAGTCCTACAAACCCTATCACTCCACTGACGGCAACAGCCGCACCCACGGCCAGTGCTGTCAGTGCAATCACTATAAGTTTCATACGCTTCACATCGAAGCCCATATGGGTACTAACACTTTCACCCATCAGAAACGCATTAAGCGTCCGTGAGTATAAGGGCAAGAGTACACACGCCAGTAAAATGGGAATGCCTGCCATGCCAACATCAACCCAGGAAGCACTGGCCAAAGAACCCATTGACCAGAAGGTTAGCGTGCGCAGTTCCTCATCAGTTGCATAGTAGGTCATGATACCAGTGGCCGCACCAGCGATTGCATTGATGGCAACACCGGCCAACAGCATGATGGCAACATCGGTTCGCCCATCGCGGGTAGCCACCCGATAGATCAGTGCGGTTACCAATATCCCACCAATAAAGGCGGCTATCGGCAGGGCAAAGTAGCCCCACAAGACTACCCATTGCTTCAGATAGGTCCCACCCAGCACTATCACCATAACGGCGGCCAACGCCGCGCCACTGGAAACACCCACCAGCCCCGGATCGGCAAGTGGGTTTCGGAAAAGCCCTTGCATAGCCGCGCCAGCAATGGCAAGCCCCGCTCCGACAATGCAACCCAATACCACCCGTGGCAGACGAATATCCATCACCACCAGCGCTGCCTGCGCATCATCCAACAGCCCACCAAGTACGCCATAGACTTGCCAGACGCTGAGTGTCATCGCTCCCTGCGTCAAGGCAACACTCAACGTCATCAACAACGCCAGTATCAACAGACCAGCCGCCAGTCGCGGTGATGATACAACTCGCTGCATCAATGACCTCCTTCAGAACCTGCCAGATCGACCGTACTTTCCGGCAAATTCAGGCTATTCACCAAGGCGTTAAGGCTATGGGGCAAGTCCGGACCAAAATTAAGCCAACGCGGCTCTATGGCTATGACCTTGCCAGCCTGGCCTGCAGACGTACGACTGATCGCCGGGTCGGCTAACACTCTGTCTCTACCGCCCCCCATCGCCTCTGCATTTTCAAGAGTCAGAATCAAATCGGGATTGGCCTGTATGAGAGCTTCGGCCGATACGGTCTGATAGTTATCAACACTGTCACTAAAAGGATTAGTCAAACCGGCCAATGCCAGAAATGCATCAGCCCGGCTACCTTTTCCAGCTACCATCATGCTGCTGTTACGGACGCCCATCACAAAGATTGCGCGGATGGCATCTGCATTACGAGCAGTCAACTGCGAAATCACCTGATCGGATTCCTCAGCAAAGGCTTGAATCAATACATCACCTTCTGGAGCCACCCCGAGCGCATCAGCTACTTCAGCGATCTTATTTTCCACACCCGCTAAGGTATAGACATTGGGAATCACTCTGATATTCACACCTGTCTGCTGCAATTGATCCAGTACCGACTGCGGCTTTGCATCTGCTGTCACAAGAATAAGATCCGGTCTCAAAGACAACAAACCTTCAGCGGATAGCTGTCGCATATAACCGACATCGGGCAAATCATTGACCTCTTCAGGCCAGGTGCTGGTGGTGTCTCGCCCCACCAATCTATGCTCCTGCTCCAGGGCATAGATAATTTCGGTAATGGAACCATCTATTGAAACCACACGCTGCGGCTCTGCAAATGCAGGAAGGGTTACGCCAGTGAGCAGAAACACAACAACTAAATACAAGACTCCTGATAATTTAACGGGCATAACCAAGCCCCTTGAGTCGGTTAAATGCCTGTAACTGGTGTGCATAAATTACGCCTTGCGGGTCGCGCCCCAGATAGATTTTAAATACACAGGCACCGGCCCTGTTGTAGAACACTATGGCATGAGCTTCTTTGCCTCGCAGCGGTTTACTAAGCAATGCAATATGGGTGATAGCATCCAACTTCAGATGCCCATGCAACTGCCCAGCCTCACCCATCAGGTTATAGTAGCCAAAGCCTGGTTTCCCTTCGGGTAAACTCCCCTTGAACTCAAATATTGAGCCGTCTCGTTCAACGATTGTTGTCACCGCACCCCAGTGCGCAACATCCTGAAGAATCGCCTCAGCGAGATTCCCTTCGATCAAGTGCACCAGCTCGCCCGGCAATGCCGATACCACCGCCCACTCAGTAACCTTTAGCTCATCAGCCATTTCGACGGGACGCAACTGGGGTTTTTCGCGCAACAGGGTTTCAACCTGCTGAATAAGATTTTCCTGCATAATCATTTCCAGATTGTGATTCATCATATTCATAGAGCTAACCTCATACCTCAAATGGCACAGTCAAGCGGTGCCATCCGATTCAGAATTGATAGTTAAAACTGACCCTAACGTTACGTCCTGGCTGCGTATAGGCATCTATTACCTGTGAATCTGCACTCAGATCTCGAACATCGGCCCAATGGGTGTAACGCTCATCTGTCAGATTAAACACACCTGCCTGAAGCGAAGCATTCCGGCTAATCTGCCAACCAGCCATCAGATCAGCCGTGGTAAAACTGCCAGGTGAATAACCGTCTGCGTCAGGATTACGCTTTTTTGCTTGCTCATGAGTCAACATCAAATCAGCATAGTATTCCCCCTGGTCATAATGAAGGCCGGCCAATAATCTGGCTGGATCAATGCTGGCCAAGGGTGTTTTACCCTCATCATCACGCCGGTCACCCCGGTGCCAGGAAAACCCGGCGGAAATTGCCCAGACAGGATCAAGTTGCCACCTAGCGTCGCCTTCTATACCCGTCACAGTAACTTTGTCACGGTTGATACTCTGGTAGGTCATCGGATCGGCTGGTGTACCCGCACCACTGACGGCAACATTTTCTATAAAGTTTTTATAGTCAGCACGGAACACACTAACGCTATAGCGCAGTTGATTGTCACGACCACGCAACCCCACTTCATACATACGACTGGTTTCAGCCTTCAAATCAGGATTGGCAATGGTCTGATAGGAAAAAAACGGACTGCTCAGGTTAGTAAAGCCACTGTTTACATCCTGCGGCGTAGGGGCACGGAAACCCTCGGCATATTGGGCAAACCAATTCAATAAGGGTGCCTGTTGCCATACCACACCCAACTTGGCTGACACAGCACTGTCAGACAAGGACTCTGGCGGTAGCCCACGATAAAATTGGTCACCTGTAGCGGGATCAAGTTTGTAGCTATCGTAACGAAGCCCTGGAATGATACGCCATTGACCCAGAGCGATCTCATCCTGAACAAACAAGCCGAGTAGTTGATAGTCGGTATCAGGAAAAGGTTTATCCGGGAAGCTGGTGCCTGCCGGTGTCCCCTCCCGCAACGCCTGAACATCGGTCTGAGAGTAATCGACACCATAATGAAAGGTCTGCGTGACTGTCTCTCCCAACTGACTTTCAAATACAGCATTCACGCCCTGAACCAGCTCACTGTATTCATTATCACGAGTACGATCACCTATAGTGCGTCGCTCATCGCTAAATTGCCGTTCACGGCTATCTTGCTGATACAGACTAATACGCGCCATACGCAGAAGCCCATTACTGGACGTAGGCTGATACAGATAATCCATCTTGTATAGATCACGACGTACACGATCATCAGCATTCAATGCCGTTACCGTACTACTTAATCCACTTAACACCTCAGTATCGGTATTACGATCAATCGATTCGACGGTAAATTTCAGGCGATGTTCGTCATTCACATCCCACACCAGCTTTCCAAGCCAGTAATCACTGTCAATCTGCTGCGGGTTTGACTGCGTTCGTGTATCACCCACACCAGCTACCCCACCCTGATTACGCAACTGCTCAGCATCACGCTGGGTATAGAGCAGCATGGCAGATACCTGTTCATTTCTGGCTGCCACGGCTGGCGTGGTAAACCAGCTCTTATTCTCTGAGGCATAGCCAGTTCTGATATTAAATTGTACATCCTTGCCGAGCGTCAGCAGATCTTCAGGATCCTTGGTGACAAAACTCACGGCACCCGCCAGGCCTTCACTGCCATATAAAGTTGAACTTGGCCCCCGAAGAATTTCGGCACGGCGATAGCCTTCTGGTTCAAGATAGTTACCGCGACCCGTCACAATCGGACCGAAGCTATAAAGCGCAGGAAGACGAACGCCATCGGTTTGGATTGTTACCTGATTTCCTTCCAGGCCACGTATGTTGACCCCCTCATTACCCCCCCGGCCAACACTACTGAACGTCGCACCGGCTCGCATTGGCTGAGCACGTACCGACACGCCGGTTTCATAACGCAGCATATCCTGTATATCTGCAGCCTGCTGCTTCTGAACATCATCTTCCGTAATTACACTGACTGTATTGGCCACATTCAGAACATCCTGCTCGGTATGCGAAGCCGTAACAGTTAACTCCTTAAGTATTGCTTTCGAGACTACTGGCGTGGATATATCAGCCAAAGAATAGCCTGAAATACTAAGGCCAACTGCCAATGCCAGCAGATGGCGTGGAAAATAAACTATGTAATTCATAACTCTGTCACCCATAATATTAGTCAGCCCAACTGAAAGAGAGATAAGAAAACATCAGATAGGAATCTGCACAGGCAATAAAAACATTGAAGCGCACAAGGCACTTACGCCGATGCAAACAAATTCAAACCAGTAATTATTCATCTATGACTCCGTGGACAGCATCACTATGATGTCATCCGCGCGAGCTGGCTGCCTGAGGGCACTGGGTGGCTGGCGTTACGCGTTTTAGTTGATTGGGAAAGTTAGTGTCAAAGCACTTACTTGGTCAGTATCAGCTTTCCATTTTTCGTCCGTGACAAACGATAGACTTCATTGTCATGAACTATCTCAAGACGTCCATTTCCTGCAAGTAATTCCTCACTGGATACTCTTTGTGAACGTCCCTGACTGCCAATGAGTGGAGCAGCCTGTTTCTGTTCAGCATTCATCTGTGCTGATGGTTGATTTTTCATATAAGCTCCTTAACACTAACGATAATTATTATCGTTACGGTTTGTGCATTTGTCAACACAGATTTGTCATTAAGTGCTATTATTTACCCGATTAAACAATTGACCGGACAGATATTATGAAAGGTGAAAAATCCGTAATACAACAGCTCAACAAGGTACTTACGTACGAGCTGACCTCAATTAACCAGTTCTTTCTGCACGCACGTATGTTTGGCAACTGGGGCTTTGCTGCACTGAATGAAAAAGCCTATAAAAAATCCATCAAAGACATGAAGCAAGCCGACAAACTCATCGAGCGCGTACTGCTTCTGGAAGGCCTCCCCAACCTGCAACACCTTGATCGGCTGCGCATTGGTGAGACACCTGCAGAGATGCTGAAAGCAGATCAGGGCTTTGTATCAGATCAGTTAATCCTGCTTAAAACAGCCATAGCGGTTTGTGAAACCGAACAGGACTACGTTAGCCGCGAACTGCTTGAAGATATTCTGGAATATGAAGAAGATTATCTGGACTGGCTGGAAACCCAGCTACAACTGATCAACAGTATCAGCATAGAAAACTACCTGCAGTCCATGACCTGAACAGCAAACCGAATGGAGAAATACTATGATAGGCAACCCTGACGTAATTGTAGCCCTGAACAAATTAATGGGTGGCGAACTCGCTGCTATGGACCAGTACTTTGTGCACTCGAAGATGTACGAAGACTGGGGACTGTCGAAACTTCACGAACGCATTGCACACGAGTTTGATGATGAAAAAGGTCATGCCAGCCTGCTGATCGACCGCATTCTTCTCCTGGGAGGCAAGCCTGACCTGTCAACTCGCGGCCCTGCCAACATAGGCTCTACCGTACCTGAAATGCTGCAATTTGATCTGGACCTGGAATATGAAGTGACCCGTCAGCTCAAATCGGCTATCGCACTGTGCGAAACCACTCAGGATTACCAAAGCCGTGACATGCTACTGACACTGCTTAAGGATACTGAAGAAGATCATGCACACTGGCTAGAGCAGCAGTTGGGGCTAATAGAAAAACTGGGGCTACAAAACTATTTGCAGTCACAAATCTGAATCTGAATCTGAAAAAATTCTGTTTTTTTCTTCAAAACAATTGCAAACGATAATGCTTTGCATTAACATGAAGATTCATTGACAGGTTGAACTCGTGCTTAACCGCACTACAGTTCATGTGCTCTCAGCACGTTAGGCCGTAACACAGGTAAACTGTGTTACGGTTTTTTTTGCCCAGCGCTAAACCAAACGAGGTCTAGCTTTGGTTTCAACAACGCCTATTTAATCAATAAAGAAGGTTTGGCAGAAAGGAAATTAAGCAGGAAGAAAAATAAGCGCTCATCCATGAGCATTCATGAGTATTATGAGGCAAGAAGACTAACAGGCGGTCGCATCTACATAGCTGCAGTTGGCATTGGATTTTGACTGCGTACGCAGCAAGTCGCGGGCCAGACAGACACACTTCCCACAACAACTACCCACCTGAAGCGAACGATTCAAATCACGAATATTTGACGCTCCACCATCAATTGCCTGGCGTACATCGCGTTCAGTTACACCATTACAGATACAAATATACATCAGCCAGCCCCCCTAATCTATTTCAATACAAATGATAACGCTTATCATAGATATTACAAGACATTTTTATCTTCCTTATTGCTCTTATTCAGGATGAACTAAACGAGCGCTATAGGTGCTTTGATATGACGTATAAAAAAATCTATAGATACTATTGATAATAGTTATCATTATGATTAATGTATTGGATATTGAACTGAAATGTCCGGGAGGATGAGATGATCGATGAACAAGCCACTGACCTGTCTGAGTACCTGTCTCAGCATCATGAGGAGTTGAATGCCTATCTTTCCGGGTTATTCGGATCAGCCAGCTTTGCTAATGAGATCACTCAGGATCTGTTGTTTTACCTCTGGAACTCACCGGTGAAGCTGTGTGTAGGCAATCCGATGGCTCAACTGCTATCCATGGCAAACCGGTTGGGGCAATACAGAAGAAGACAGCGCCTTAGCCGAAGCGTGCATATGCCAAGGCATGAGTCTGCCACTACCCCTTTGTATATTTAAGCAATAAGGATAGAGCTAATGAAAACACAACAACGCTGGTCTCAGGGCACCACAGATGATGACCTACTGACTCCGGAAACACGTTTGACTGAGTTACTCCAGCAAAGACAACATACACTGATAATTTGGGCGGGTTTATCCGGTATTGTACTGCTAGGTTCCACTATTTTGTGGCTGATTTGATCAATCAGGCTTCAGCCGATCAGGTCAACATCAGCTTAGCTCAATGCAAGATAATGAGTGTCGCCAACCCCAGGAAGGATAGGAAGCCAGCAACATCAGTGACCGTTGTTAAAATCACAGCGCCAGATAGAGCCGGATCGATTTTCAGTTTTTTCAACATCAAAGGAATAGCAATACCGGCCAGATTGGCAAGCGTCATATTGACTAGTATCGCAATTGAAATCACCAGTGAGATCTTTGGATCACCAAACCAGAGGTGAGAGATCAGACCAACGACCAAGGCCCAGATAACCCCATTGGTCAACCCTACCCATAACTCTTTATTGAATAGCCAGACCCTGTTATTACCGGCTATTTGCCCCAGCGCCATACCGCGTATGACCACCGTCAACGTCTGACTTCCGGCAATTCCGCCCATACTGGCTACAACAGGCATCAACACGGCCAAGGCGACTACCTGTTCCAGTACAGCCTCAAACTGACCAATAACGGCCGCAGCAAGAAACGCTGTAGCCAGGTTAATACCCAGCCAGATACCACGACTTTTTGCACTCTGAAGAATGGGAGAAAATAGCTCTTCTTCATCACTGACACCGGACATGTGCTTTAAAGTCATGTCGGAATCATCCTGGGTAATTTCGATAATATCGGCAATATTCAACTGCCCGACCAAAACGCCCTCAACATTGGTCACCGGTGCGAAATAAAGCTCTCTGGCTCTGAGTACTGAGGCAGCCTCACTGACTTTCATATTGTCATTCAGGGTAAAGGCCTTGTACATGAACTCATCAACCAACGCATCCTGATTCTGTTTTACCAGATCAATCAGGGTAATCGTACCCAACAGATGCTTATCCTTGTCAGTCACCATAATTTCCTGTGACTCATCATCCAGCAGCTTATGAATCCGCACAAAACGCTGCACAGCTTCCAGGCTGACCCCCTGCTTTACATTAACGGTTTCCGGGTCCATGTAGCGACCAACGGTATCTTCGTCATAGGCCTGGAGCACCTCAACCTGTGAACGGATAATCTCGTCCAGTGACTCATACACTTCCGTCTTGAGATGGTCTTCAACCACATCAAGGACTTCGGCGACTTCCTGCGCATCCAGTCCTTTAACTATCTCGGTGACATCCGCTACCGACATATCGGTCATATACTCAGTACGGATATCCTCGGCCACTTCGGCTAATACTTCACCGAGTTGACTATCTGGTACGGCCAGCCAGATCTGATGGCGCTGGTTGGCAGGAAAGGATTCCAGCCAACGAGCAAGATCGGCAGATTCCTTATCGGCCAAGGCATGATAAAGTCCTGAATGATCTTCAGCCTCAATCAATGCCTGCAAATAAACCAGCTGCTCTTCAGCTGATGAAAACTGCGCTTCTTCGTGCATGAAAACCCTCTAATTACTCAAAACCGGTTGACCTAAACCCTATCACTACTGGGATTCAGCCAGAAGCTCAGATGCCCTGCCTACACCTCAAGAGGTCGTGTCACGATACCAGCTGGTACCTTCACGACTGTCTTTCAATACCACACCCTGATCCAGAAGCTGCTGCCTGATCCGGTCAGCGCCAGCATAATCTTTGTTGTCCCTGGCCTGTTTACGTGCATCTATTAAGGTTTCGATCTCAGTTGCACTGATTTCACCGGCTTTATCTTCACCCTTGAGGAACTGGTCCGGACTCTGCTGTAATAACCCCAGCACACCCGCAAGGCGCTTAAGCTCCCCTGCCAGGTGTGGCAGTAATGGCGAGTTGTCACGCTTGGCACTATTCAGCTCATTGACCAGCTCGAATAACACCGCCAGCGCTTTGGGGGTATTAAAATCATCATCCATTGCCTCACAGAAGCGCTGCTGATACGCCGGATTAACGCCTTGGGGTTCAACAGCAAACTCAACGCCTTGCAATGCCTGGTAGAAGCGCTCCAAGGCCGAGCGCGCCTCAGTCAGACTGGATTCCGAGTAATCGATATAGCTGCGGTAGTGGGCGCTGGTAAGAAAATAGCGCACGACTTCAGGGTTATAGGCTTTCAAGACATCACGAATAGTAAAAAAATTATTCAACGACTTGGACATCTTTTCCTGATTAACTCTGACCGCACCCGCATGCATCCAGTAATTGGCATAGGTACAGTCATTGGCCGCTTCAGACTGAGCTATCTCATTTTCATGGTGTGGAAACGGCAAATCCGGACCGCCTCCATGAATATCCAGAGTGGTACCTATGCAGCAACGCGACATGGCTGAACATTCAATATGCCAGCCAGGACGACCGTCACCCCAGGCGGAGGGCCAACTGATCTCGCCAGCTTTGGCCGCTTTCCACAGCACAAAATCCAACGGGCTCTCTTTCAGCGCATCAACTTCAACACGCGCTCCGGAGCGCAACTCTTCGATCTGCTGGCCACTGAGCTTGCCATAGCCGTCAAATTTCTCGACACGGTAATACACATCACCGTTGTCAGCCCGGTAGGCAAAGCCCCTGTCGATCAGATCAGTGATAAACGCAATGATATTGTCCATATATGCAGTGACACGCGGCTCATGGTCCGGGCGCAACACCGACAGAGCCTGCTCATCTTCATGCATCGCCGCAATCATACGCTGAGTCAGATGTTCAACTGTTTCGCCATTTTCAGCGGCCCGGCGCATGATTTTATCATCTACATCGGTGATATTACGGACATAGTTGACCTCCCAGCCAGACCAGCGCAAATAACGAGTAATCACGTCAAACGATACCATTACCCGTGCATGACCTATATGACAATAATCGTAAACCGTAACACCACACACATACATGCCGATTTTTCCGGCCTGTAATGGCTCAAAGGGTATTTTGGATCGCGTCAGGGTATTGTATATCTGTAACATGCTATGCACTCTTGATCTTGAAATGTCCTCTGACTGCGGCACAGTCAGAGCAGAATTATATAGGATAAAAGTTAACCCGATGTTAATGCAGTCGGATAATGCCGAGCTGTGCCCGACCTAATTGACTGGTTTCACGCGTGACAACAAGATTGCCCTCATGCCAAAGGACGGCCTCCCACTGTCCCAGCGGATGAATCTGATGGTAGCTGGCCTGAGTCCGGTCTGGCAGATCGTTAGCAACCGGTATCAACCAGATAAACGCGGATAAATTCAAAAAACCCAACCGATAACCGATTAATGCCAGTTGCTGTGTTTGCGGATTATAATCTGCACCGGTAATCATGCCTCTAACTGGAAACTCGGTGTCACTGATAACCTGCTGAGCCTTCGCCTGCTTATCCAGTCGATACAAGCGGGTGTGCTTGTCCTGCCAGTTTTTGGTAAACAACCAGAGCTCATCACCTACCACCGTCAGCGCTTCACAGTCATTATCATGTGCGCGAAGATTACGTTCTGGCTGAGTATCGGCTAAACGGATATTAAGTCGCTGCGAAGCCACCACACCACGATCCCGGGCAACATCCAGTTCGTCCCAGGCCACTTTATAGATCTGGATCCAAATCCGGTCGCCAAAGTTATTGCCGCAATCAGCGATATAGAGGTAATCGTCATCCTGAGCCAAAGCTTCCCAGTCATGATTGTCTGATTCAAGCGGATGTACTCGGCGCTTAACTTGCTCACCCGATACGTTCAACTCAAACAACATGGCATCCTGGCCACTATCATTATGAGTCCAGAAATGTCCGTTACGGTAGGCCAGCCCCGATGTTTCATTAACATCATCCGGCAACCCGGCCAACGCCTCGACTGCTATTCGATCCGGCAACTCTGGATAGGCTTGCTTGACCACGGCATCGAACGGATCAGGCTCAGCACTTGCCTCAATCTGATCAGCAACAAGCGCATCATCTAAATCACCGGAATCAACCGGATCAGGCTTAACCGCCAGTTCTGCACAAGCCATCAAACCCAGCAGTACACCGGCAAGCAGAATCAGTCGCCAGATCATCAGCCTTTCTGAATCTTAGCCCAGGAATCACGCAAGGTAACAGTGCGATTGAACATCAGGCGCTCGGACGTTGAGGCCTTATCGACACAGAAATAGCCCAAACGCTCAAACTGTAAATTGGTTTCGGCTACTGCCTCGGCAAGTCCAGGCTCAACACGACAGTCAGTCAACACCACCAGGGACTCAGGGTTGATGCAATCCAGGAATGAGGCGTTTTTATCAGCTTCCGGGTTGGCTTCTGTAAACAGTCGATCATACAGACGCACCTCACAAGCCACCGAGTTATCGGCATTCACCCAATGAATCACACCATTAGCTTTGTAACCCTCAGGATTAGCACCTCGGGTCGCTGGATCGTAGCTGCACTTAAGCTCAATCACCTCCCCGGCGGCATCCTTAATCACTTCTTCACAACGAATCACGTAAGCACCGCGCAAGCGCACCGCTTCGCCGGCGGCCAAGCGCTTCCATTTACGCGGTGCCACCTCTTCAAAGTCTTCCTGCTCAATGAGCAAATTACGCCCAAAGCTGACTTTGCGGCTACCCATCGTGTCGTTTTTCGGGTGTGCCGGTAACTCAAACCACTCCTCGTCTCCTTCCGGAAAGTTGGTGATGGTGACTTTTAACGGCTGGGTCACACACATGGCACGCGGGGCATTGGCATCCAGATCATCACGAATGGCCGATTCCAGCATCGCCATATCCACCACGCCATTGGAACGGGTAACACCAATCATATCGCAGAAATTACGTATAGCTACCGGTGTATAACCGCGACGACGTAAACCGGAAATTGTTGGCATACGCGGATCATCCCAGCCACTGACATGCTGCTCATCAACCAGTTGCTTCAGCTTGCGCTTACTGGTGATGGTGTAATTAAGATTCAACCGGGCAAATTCATACTGGCGAGGCACCACCGGCACCGGCAGGTTGGCAATCAACCAGTCATATAATGGACGATGATCTTCAAACTCCAACGTACAGATGGAATGGGTTACACCTTCTAACGCATCAGACTGTCCATGGGCAAAATCATAGGAAGGATAAATTTTCCAGCTATCACCGCTCTGGTGATGATGCGCATGACGAATACGGTAGATCACCGGATCACGCAGATTGATATTGGCTGCCGCCATATCAATTTTAGCCCGTAAAACACAACTGCCTTCAGGCAACTCGCCGGATTTCATCTGTGCAAATAGTGCCAGGTTTTCTTCGACACTACGATCCCGATAGGGGCTATTACGCCCGGGTTCAGTCAATGTACCACGGTATTCACGCATCTGTTCTGCATTCAAGTGATCCACATAGGCTTTGCCTGCGTTGATCAGGTGTACCGCCCAGTCATGCAACTGCTGAAAATAATCCGAGGTGTAACGTATCTTGCCAGCCCACTCAAAACCCAGCCAGCGCACATCCTCAATAATTGAGTCGATATACTCCTGACTTTCCTTCTCCGGGTTAGTGTCATCAAAGCGCAGATTACACTCCCCGCCAAACTTTAATGCTGTACCAAAGTTCAGGCAGATGGATTTGGCGTGACCTATATGCAGATAACCGTTCGGTTCTGGCGGAAAACGGGTGATGACTTTGCCATCATTAAGGTTGTTCTGCAGATCCTGTTCAATAATCTGATGAATAAAATTAGTGGGCTTTACGCTGTCATGCTTGGTCATAGGGGCAACTTATACTGGCTGATGAAACGGATAGCAGTTCGGCTATCACTGACATTAACCGCCTATTATAAACTGACTGCGGCAGGTAAAGCACGGCCCAGTACGGGTGATTACTATATTAAAACTGACGAAAATTGCTTTAGTTAAGATGCAGCAAAGGCAGACTTGCGTATAATAACGGCCTTATTCAGCACAGCAGGATTTACATAATGATTATTTTGCACACTAACCACGGCGACATCACCCTTGAACTGAATTATGAAAAAGCGCCTAAAACAGCCGCTAATTTTGAAGCCTATGTAAAAGATGGTTTTTATGATGGCGTCATTTTTCATCGTGTCATCGATGGTTTTATGATCCAGGGCGGTGGTTTTGAACCAGACATGCTGCAAAAAGACACCAAAGACAGCATCGAAAATGAAGCTGATAACGGCCTGACTAATGATACCGGTACGATCGCCATGGCCCGCACCATGGATCCTCACTCAGCATCTGCACAGTTCTTTATCAACCTGTCAGACAACAGCTTCCTTAACCACACTGCCAAAACCTCTCAGGGTTGGGGTTATGCGGTGTTTGGCAAAGTTACCGAGGGCATGGAAGTAGTCAATAAAATCAAACAGGTAAAGACCACTTCTCGCGCGGGGCATCAAGATGTGCCAGTTGAAGATGTTATCATCGTCTCCGCTGAGATCGTGGACGTCTCCGACGCTGAATAACCAATCAATTTATGTCGCTGATACTGATCTCTGATATTCACTTGCAGCCTGGCCGACCGGATTTGTCGGCCGGGTTAAGTCGCTTCCTCGACAACCTCGATCGCGATTGTCAGCAACTGTATCTGCTGGGTGATCTGTTTGAGTACTGGATAGGTGATGATGCCCCTCTGCCTGGAGCTGAGCAGCTGGCAGAGCAACTGCATGGTTTAAGTGATCGTGGTATACAGCTGTTTTTCCAGGCCGGTAACCGGGATTTTCTGGTGGGCCAGCAATGGCTCAAACAGGCGGGCACGCAACTGCTACCGGAAGCCTTCAAGCTACGCTTTCCTGACGGCGTGATGACGCTACTGATGCATGGCGACCAGCTCTGCACCGATGACACGGCCTATCAGGCGTTTCGTCAACAGGTTAGAGACCCGGACTGGCAACAGGCCTTTTTACACAAATCCGTTGATGAACGTATTGCCATTGCCGAGCAACTACGGACGGAAAGTAAAAAACAGGGCGCTGCAAAAACTGATGCGATCATGGATGTCAGTCCCGCTACGGTACAACAGGTCATGGAAAAAGCTGCTGTCAGCCGCCTGATCCACGGCCACACCCACCGCCCGGCAGTTCATCAACTGGAGCTCACCAGTGGAATGGCCGAGCGCATGGTTCTCGGTGACTGGGGTAAGAAAGGCTGGTATATCAAGGCCGATACCACCGGCACCCGACTGCTCTCCTTCGCTATCTGATCCAGTTTATTGGGTGTATCTATACAGGGGTGCCGCTATGAAAGCGGAACTCCTCATCCTCTGCTTCGATCAATTCTCGCTCAACTTCACAGAAGAAATCGATGCGCCCGTCAATCGGTTCACCTGCATACTCACGCGCCAGGTGCAGATAGTCCTGATAATGTCGTGATTCGGACTTCAACAATGAACGATAGAATTTTGCCAATTGTTCATCCAGAAACGGTGCCAGCTTGGCAAAACGCTCACAGGAGCGCGCTTCTATCAAAGCACCGATGATCAACACATCAATCAGCCGCCCCGGCTCCGAGGTTCTGACGTGCTTTCTTAGACCTGCCGCATAGCGTGATGAGGATAAATGATCATATACCATCCCCCGCTCCTGCATGATCGCCAGCACCTGCTCAAAATGAATCAACTCCTCGCGAGCCAGTCTGGACATTTTATTCAGCAGATCAGGGCGATCTACGTAGCGGAACATCAGGGTCATGGCAGTTGACGCTGCTTTCTTTTCGCAGTGGGCATGATCGGTCAGTAGCAAGCAAAGATTTTCAGGCTTAACTGCTTCATCTATCCAACGATCAGGGGTTACACAGGGAAGGAACTGGTGAATTTCATCAAGTGCGGTCATTGTAATCCCGTGGTTGGCATTTCCGAAAGGCGGCTATTATAACCTTGCGGAAATACGCAATCCAACCAGGAGACCAAATTAACCTTGTTTTTTGCAAGACATATAGTCATAGCTACCCACACGACTTTGAGTGCCCCCAATACTTAAGCTGTTGCATTAACCAGTGTATCGATTGCCTGAGCCATTTCCGCATCATAATCCGCCTGAACCCTCAACAACTCACCATCGGGTAAAGTCAGCCTGAGTTCTGCGGCATGCAACATCAACCGTTTCAGCCCCATTGAGCGCATTTGGGCATTGGCTGTATCCACACCGTATTTCGCATCGCCAATAATAGGAAAACCGCTAAACTGGCTATGCACCCGAATCTGATGAGTACGACCGGTTAAAGGACAGGCCTCAACCAGGGTAGCCAGGTCACCAAAACGGCGCAAAACCTGGAAATCGGTAATTGACTCTTTACCTTCTGGCTGCACCCGCACAATCCGCTCACCGGACTTCAATTCATCCCGCAACAAGGGTGCATTAATGCGCTGGCGTCGGTTAGGCCACTTACCACTAACCAGCGCGTGATAGACTTTATGAATACGTTTTTCACGCAACCCCTCATGCAGGTAACGCAACATGCTGCGTTTTTTTGCCACCATAATGCAGCCAGAGGTATCTCTGTCCAGCCGATGCACCAGCTCAAGAAAGCGCGCCTGGGGACGTATCTGCCGCAACGCTTCGATCAAACCATTATTGATACCACTGCCCCCATGCACAGCCAACCCGGAGGGCTTGTTCATAACAATCAGTGCATCAGTTTCATAAAGCACCGCCGACTCAAGATGTTCGGCCAGGCTGCGACCCACAGGCACAGGCTCATTCTGCTCCGGAATTCGGATAGGTGGAATACGCAACTCATCACCAGCCTTGAGCTTATAATCTGGCTTGACGCGTTTCTTGTTTACCCGGATTTCACCCTTACGCAAGATTCTGTATAACAGCGTCTTGGGCACGCCTTTGAGTTCCGTGCGTAAAAAATTATCGATGCGCTGTCCGTCTCTGTCATCTGCAACTGTAATGAAGCGTACACTTGGGCGCGGGGCTTGATCTTTGCTATCTGGCATATCCTGATTCGATCTCACTGATTGATGCAATGTTGCTTTACTGATATATTCTACCGATGCTGCTGGCCGTTGGCTTTAGCTATTTTCGAATCAGGGCAACCGGTGACGTTTATATCTGAACTTTTTCAATCCATCGTTGCCTGTGTGCAAGTAGCATTAACTGATTTCATTTGAAATTAAAACAGAATTTGAAGTAACGCTTTCACCACCTTTGCAAGAGCGAGGGTCCGGTTGGAGGTGAAGATGCACGTTAACCCGGAAACTGCTTAAACGCAGACACAAGGCATACAGAATAACCACATTGGTTAACGTTTCCTTCACCGCCGACATGTTTGGCAGACACTGTCTGCCCTGCGGCTGCATTCGCCGATAGCGACAGCCGGTCACAAAGACTGGACTTTACTTTCACCTGCTCGGCTCAACGCGAACGGGGTGCAATGCGTTACGTTTTTGAGAACGCATAACAACATGAAAAGAATGCTGATTAACGCAACTCAGTCGGAAGAGGTGCGTGTTGCGCTTGTTGATGGCCAACGCCTATATGATCTGGACATGGAATCTGATAGCCGTGAACAGAAGAAAGCCAACATCTATAAAGGTCGCATCACCCGGGTTGAACCCAGCCTTGAAGCCGCTTTCGTCGATTATGGCGCCGACCGCCATGGTTTCCTGCCATTAAAAGAGATCTCCCGCGAATACTTCAGTAAATCTCCGGAACGCGGACAACGTCCGAATATCCGTGAAGTCGTCAAGGAAGGTACTGAAGTTTTTGTGCAGGTCGACAAAGAAGAGCGTGGCAATAAAGGTGCGGCATTAACCACCTTTATCAGCCTGGCGGGTCGTTACCTGGTACTGATGCCGAACAACCCACGGGCGGGTGGTATTTCCCGCCGTATCGAAGGTGATGATCGCGCTCAGCTCAAAGAGGCCCTGTCCGGTGTTAAAGTTCCTGACAATATGGGTGTCATCATCCGCACCGCCGGTATCGGTCGCAGCAGTGAAGAGCTGCAGTGGGACCTGGATTACCTCACCACCCTTTGGGATGCCATCCTCGAAGTTAACCAACGCAGAGCACCCTTCCTGGTATACCAGGAAAGTGGCGTAGTAATCCGCGCGATTCGTGACTACCTTCGCGCTGACATTGGCGAAGTCCTGATCGATAGCCCGGAAGTCTATGAACAGGCATTGCAGTTTGTGCGCCAGGTTATCCCGACCTTCGAAAGCCGCATTAAGCTGTATAAAGAAGAAACGCCGCTGTTTAACCGTTTCCAGATCGAAAGTCAGATCGAAACGGCGTTTGAGCGCGAAGTACAATTACCTTCCGGTGGCTCTATCGTTATAGACCCGACTGAAGCCCTGGTATCTATCGATATCAACTCAGCCCGTGCAACACGCGGCAGTGATATTGAAGAAACCGCGCTGAACACTAATCTGGAAGCGGCAGATGAAATTGCCCGCCAGCTACGCCTGCGCGATATCGGCGGCCTGATCGTTATCGACTTTATCGATATGACCCCGATCAAGAACCAGCGCGAAGTGGAAAACCGCTTACGTGATGCGTTGAAAGTGGATCGTGCCCGTGTCCAGATGGGTCGTATTTCACGTTTCGGCCTGCTGGAAATGTCGCGTCAGCGTCTACGCCCCTCTCTCAGCGAAACGCGCGGCAGTGTTTGCCCACGCTGTAACGGCACTGGAGTTATTCGCGATACCGGCTCACTGGCTCTGTCCATCATGCGACTGATCGAGGAAGAATCCTCTAAAGATCGCACCGCACAGATCCGCGCGATTCTGCCAGTCAGTGTGGCTACATTCCTGCTGAATGAAAAGCGTGCCGAAGTCCATGCGATAGAACGCCGCCACGACGTTCAGGTTGTTATCGTACCCAATCCAAACATGGAAACGCCTCACTATGAAGTCGTGAGACTTCGCGATGATCATACGATTGCGACAACTGAAAACACCAGCTTCAGCAAGCCTGAACCGCAACAGGATGCAGATGACAACAGCCGCAAACCGATAAAACGTGAGGAAGCGGCAGTTAAAACCATCGTGCCACCTGAGCGCAAGCAGTCTGTTACCACAGAAGCTCCGGCACAGGCGATAAGCACACCTAGTAGCACTCCGGCTACAAAAGCCCCGGTCAGCAGCGGCAGCTCTTTTGCCAGCCGCGTGATGTCGACGCTGAAAACCCTGTTCTTACCCTCCCCTGCAAAGGATACGGCACCCAAACAGGCGACCCCTCAGAAATCCGCAGAAGAGCGCAGCAAACGCTCTGAACCCGATAGTCGCCGACAGAGTTCCCGCCAGACTCAACAGGGTGACAAGCGTCGTCGTCGTCCTAAAGATAACGACAAACGCCGTGATCGCAGTCGTGATGAACGCCAGGAAGAAGTCATCACCATTGAACCGGAGCAGAATCTACCACCGATTGGTGAAAAACCGACTCAGGATGAAACCACGCCACGTCCGCGTCGTCGCCGTCGTAACAACGACAAGCGCCGCCAGGATAAACCTGAATCATCCGAGCAAACAGTTGTTGAGACGGAACTGACCACCGAGCAGCCACAGGATGCTACTGCCGACAAGCAGGAGAGCAGCGCAGATAAAGACCGTTCAGACGCAGATAATAGCCGCAGTCGTCAACGTGGGCGTCGTCGTCGTACTGGCGAGCGGACCGCTAAACGCACACTGGCTGTTACAGATACTGAAACTGAGGCAGTCACATCGAATCCACAGACTCCAGAGCAGGATACGACACTCAGCACAGCAAACATCTCTGCCGATACAGCTGAACAGGTAGAAAGCACGGATTTGCAGGAATCTACGACAGAACAGCCCATTACTCAGCAAGCAAGCGAAGAGCAGACGGACTCAACTCAGGTGAGTGAAGCAGAAAGCGATGTAACAGCCACTACTGAAAACATCGAACCCGCTGTTTCTGTAGAAACTACAGAAACACAACAGACCACTGAGACTGACGAATCTGTTAAGGAATCTGCTGCCCCCCCTGTTGGGACTGATGCTACCGAGGAACAAAGCACTCAGGAAGCTGACACAACAGAAACAACTGCAATTACTAAAACTGAAGAAGTTGCAGTAGCAGATAAAGCCACCGAAGCTGATACTCCAACAGCGGAGGTCGAGCCAACAGCGGAGGTCGAGCCAACAGCGGAGGTCGAGCCAACAGCGGATGTGGAGCCAACACCTGACGTAGAAATTGCCAAAGAGGTTGCAGAGCCCCCCGCTACAGAAACACCAGTCAGCCTGGACACAGAAGCCGCACCTCAGAGTGACGAGGTAAATACTGAGTCAGACTCCAAAGCACCGGAAACACAGGAAACGGAGCCAGTAACTGAAGCCGAAAAGCCTCAGACACGTCGCCCCAGCCGCCGAGCTCCCAATGATCCTCGCTTGAAGCGTCAAACTCAGCCTTCAGAAGAAGGCAGCGATAGTAGCTCTTGATGAGCTTAAAGGGCGGGTTTTATACCCGTCCTTCTTATATACAGAGAGAGCGGACAGATAACTCCGTCCGGTATAACCTGGATTAAGGATAGTAACGCGGTTCAGGTTCCAGCCAAACACCGAAAATGCTATAAACTGCATCCTGTATCTGTAGCGCCAGGGCTTCAATCTGCGAACGATCTCCCCCGCCATAATTTACCAGAACCAGAGACTGCCTGGCATACACACCGACTTGCCCAAACTGCTTACCCTTCCAGCCACAGGACTCAATGAGCCAACCGGCTGCCAGCTTATAACCTGCTCCCTCTGGATAGGCGACCAGGCTAGAGAAAGTCTGCTTAAGCGCCTGAAACTTAACTTCATTTACGTGTGGATTTTTAAAAAAACTGCCTGCATTACCTAATGTTGCCGGATCAGGCAATTTACTCCGGCGCAGCTGACACACAGCGTCAAATAGATGCCTTGGCGTTATGGCCAGAGAGCCCGCTAAGGTTGTGCAGGTTTCCTGCAGTGCCTGATAATTTAACACTAAATGATCAGGCGTAAGAAACAGCTCAAATTCAACCGAGGTAATGATATAGCGCCCAGGCTCAACTGATTTGAACAGGCTGTCACGATAACTGAACTGACACTCGGATGGCGACAGTTGTGTAAATTGCCTTTGTAGCGTGTCATATACGTTAACGGCGGTGACACGATCTTTGAGCTCAACCCCGTAGGCACCAATATTTTGTACCGGGGAAGCACCCACGGTACCGGGTATCAACGCCAGATTTTCTAGCCCATAGAACCCCTGGTCCAGCAGCCAGGACACAGTTTCATGCCAAGGCTCTCCAGCTGCAACGCGCACACGAACAGTTTGCTGACTCCTAGAAATGACTTCGATACCCTGAAGCCTGATCCGCGCAACCACGCCGGGTACGTGTGCAGATAGTACCAGATTACTGCCACCACCCAGGAGCAAACAAGGCAAGGCATGCTCCTGACAGTAATCGATAAGCGCCGGTATTTGTGCCTTTTGCGTAATTTCAGTGTAGCGTTCAGCCACACTATCGAAACCAAAACTGTTTAACGCCCGAAGTGATATCTGCTTTTGTAAACCAAGCATTAGTGAGCTGCCTGCTGCACCAACCATTCGCGAACCCTTTCAAGATCTTCCGGCGTGTCCACTCCGGTGGGAGGTGCCTCATCGGCTGGTGCTACATGAATACGGACACCGTTCCAGAGTGCGCGTAACTGCTCAAGACACTCAACCTCTTCCAGAGCAGCCGGTGGCCAGGTCACAAAATCATTCAGCAGGCGTACTCTATAAGCATATAGACCGATATGGCGTTGCCAGGAGAAGCCTTCAGGCATCACTGAGTGATCACCAGACTGGAACGCATTGCGTGGCCAGGGTAACGTGGCACGGCTGAAATAAAGTGCCATACCCTGACGATCACTGATCACCTTGACGACATTGGGATTCATCAACGCACCAATCGATTCGATAGGTTCAGACAGCGTAGCAATACCGGCTTCCGGCATCGCCATTAAATTATGCGCCACCTGATTAATAATGCGTGGTGGAATCAACGGCTCATCACCCTGAACATTTACTACAATGTCATCGGCATAAAACCCCAGTGACTGCACCACCTCTTGCAAGCGATCAGTACCGGATGGATGGTCAGAGGAGGTCATGCAGACCTCAGCACCAAAGGCTTTCGCTGCATCAGCAATGCGCTGATCATCGGTGGCTATGATGACCCTTAGCGCCTCACTTTCACAGGCACGTTCATAGACATGCTGAAGCATTGGCTTACCCAGCAGATCGGCGAGCGGCTTACCAGGAAAACGACTGGAGGCAAAGCGCGCCGGTATCACCACAGAAAATCCCATCGTATTACTTCTCTTTCAGTCGTTCTTCTGTTGTCAGCGTACGTGCTTCTGTTTCCAGCAATACCGGAATATCATCACGAATCGGATAAGCCAGTCCACTGGCACGACAGATCAGCTCATTAGAATCTTTATTGTACTCAAGCGGTGCTTTGGACACTGGGCAAACCAGTATATCCAGCAATTTCTTATCCATGCTGTTTACCTTTTTCACGTTGGACGACTGCAAGCTGTTGCTGCAGTGACTGTTTAAAGCTATCCGGTAAAATAGCGCTGACTTGCAGCACCCAGCAACCGGGACAATCAAACTGACGACATTTTACCGCATCTTTTTCTGTCATGACGACTGCAGTGCTGACTAATTGCGACAAATCTTCGGCAACGAAGGGATGATGATCCGGAAAAGGATGCTCCTCAACCAGCAACCCTAACTCACGCAAGGTTGTAAAAAAGCGTCCAGGATTACCGATGCCCGCTACGGCAGCAACAGGCGTCGTTCCATGAGTGGCAACCCATGCATCCACCGGTATGGATTCCCGGGAATTCAAATTCAGCATAGCCGTTGCCGACAGATGAAACACCTGCGCATCCGTATACTGCGGTACTTCAGCATTACCATTTTGAAGAATAAAATCCACGTCAGACAAGCGCTCCGGCGGCTCGCGTAACGCTCCCTCTGGTAAACAGCGTCGATTGCCCAATCCTCGAGCCCCATCAATAACGGCAATTTCAATATCGCGTGCCAGAGCATAATGCTGTAATCCATCATCACTGATCACCACATCACAATCAAAATGGGAGAGCAAATGACGCACAGCCGCAGGGCGATCTGGATCAATAACTACAGGGACCTGCCCGCGTATAGCAATTAGCAGTGGCTCATCGCCCGCCTGCTTTGCGCTCTGTTCAGGCTCGACCAACCAGGGAAACCGAGGCGGATTGGCGCCATAGCCACGACTGACAACCCCCGGTTTATAACCTTGGCTTTGCAATAGCTCAATGAGCGCTAAGACAATGGGTGTTTTGCCAGTTCCACCAACGCTGATGTTACCTACTACCACCACTGGTACAGGGGCAATCCAACTTTTTTTGGAATCTCTAAACGCTTTCCGGCGGCGCCGAGCCAGGTAAGTAAAGCCTGCAGATAGTGGCCGCAACACACTTAACCAAGCGGCTTGTTGATACCAGGCCTGCTCCAGCAATGACTTCATTCGCTGTTTTCATCGGTAACTGGCAGTGATTGCTCAGCACTCTCTTGCGTAGTAATACGCAATTGAGAGAAGCCCAACTGACCAGCTACATCCATAGCCGATACGACAGCTTGATGGGGAGTCTGCGCATCGGCGGTGATGACAAACGGAATAGCACGCTGCTCACCTACCAATTCCGTGATGGCACGGCGAAGCGTCAGGGCCTGCGCATTAACCAGCGCCTGCCCATTGACGGAATATAATCCCTCAGCATTAATCACGACATCGATACGTTCTTGCTCCTGCGCAACGGCTTGCGCTGATTCGGCCTCTGGCAGACTCACCTCTAATTGGGTTTCACGCGTGAACGTGGTGGTCACCATAAAGAAAATCAATAACAGAAACACAACATCAATCAAGGGCGTCAGATTAATACTGAGGTCCTCTTGTCGCTGACGAGAAAATTTCACCGGGCGCTCCTGCTATGAAAGACTGTCATCGCGCTCGCCATGTAACACTTCAACCAGCTTAACGGCTTCCTGCTCCATGGTGATGACCAGGGTGTCAATGCGGCGTTGAAAATACCGATGCATCACCAGCGCGGGTATGGCAACCGATAAACCCGCAGCCGTGGTAATCAGCGCTTCCGAGATTCCACCAGCCAGCACATTAGCATTACCTGTACCCTGAATCATGATAGCGGTAAACACCTTGATCATACCGATAACAGTTCCCAATAGCCCCAGCAAAGGCGTGACCGCTGCAATGGTACCGAGTGGATTTAGATACCGCTCCAGTTCATGAATGACATGACTGGCAGACTCTTCAATACTGTCTTTCATGATCTCACGACCATAACGCGCATTGCGTACACCGGAAACAATAACACTACCCAGCGGACTGCCTTCAGAAATTACTCTCAGGCGTTCCGGTGTCATTTCACCGCTACGAATCAATTCCCAGACCTCAGCCAGCAATCCCTGGGGAATCACTCGGCCAGTTTTTAAAAACCACAAGCGTTCAAAACAGATCGCCATGGCTGCAACAGAACAAGCGATGATCGGCAACATCAGCCAACCACCCGATTTAATCAGTTCAAACACTCTGCAAGCCTCCCTATATCAGCCTAACTCTACCATGAAACACATAAAAACAGCAGATCAACCACTTGTCCAATAACGTCTTTTTTGTTGCCTTTGCACAGATTCCCGACACTGCCCCGCTTTTGCATCCAGGGTAATTGCGCCCATTTCAGCCGTATTATAAGCCTCGATACCACGACGTCTAAATCGTTCTGTAACCTCAGCAACCGGGTGGTTATAACGATTATTAAAGCCAGCGGCATAAATGACTGCTTTTGGTAGTAAGCTGTCGATAAAAGCTATGCTAGAAGAACTGCTACTGCCATGGTGTGCTGCAACCAGCCATGTAACAGGCTCAAGACGCTTACTGCGAATCAAATCATACTCGGTTGTAACCCGGATATCTCCCGGTAAGAACAAAGCACAGTCCGCATTGCGCACCTCAAGCACACAAGAATGATCATTCTCATTAGTCGTGACTGGCGGCATATCGGTCAAATAACGAAAGCTGACGCCATCATATTCCCAACTCTGGTGTTGATGACAAGACAAAAAGTTCTGCTGCTGTATCGGACTACCCGACTCCAGTCGCCTAATTTCTAAGCGGGTTTTCAAAGCACTCAAGCCACCAGCGTGATCAAGATCGTTATGACTCACCACCAAGTGATCCAAATAATCTATATTTCGGGCTTTAAACCAGGGCTCAACAGCATAAGACCAAGCACTACCACCGCCATAATAACCTGGCCCAGTATCATACATGAGCAGATGCTCCTGTGTTTCTATGAGCACGGCAAGTCCCTGTCCGGCATCGAACACTATTGCGCGAAAATCGCCAGTTGATGGCTTATCTGATGGCGGCCAGATCAAGGGGATAAACAGTAGTAGCGCCGTCCATTTCCAGCGCCAAGGCAAAGGGGCCAGCAAGCTAATTAGTAGAGGAACAAGCAATAACACCACCACTACCGAAGGCTTAACAAGGGCATGATATCCGCCAGGTATTTGTGACAGATGTTGCAAGAGCAGCCAAAAACCATCTATAAACAACACCAGAACCTCTATCACCCAAGTCCATTCTAAAAACACGCCCAATAGAAAAGCTGGCAATAGCATTATAAATAATGAAAATATGGGAACGGTAAAAATATTAATCACCGGGGCGGCCAAACCCAACTGCTGAAACACCACCGCCATAACCGGTAGCATGCCAATAAAAATAAACCACTGCGCTCTGAACAACTGGCCCAACCACTCTTTATGCCTGGATCGATGACAATCTGACAAGAACAGTAACAATGCCACAGCCGCAAAGGACATCCAGGCTCCAGGTTGTATTACAGCCAAGGGCTGCAACGTTACTATTGCTATCAATGCGATACGCCAGCGCATCCAACCGGAAAACTGCAGCAGCCGCCACTCCCCAGCCAGAAATACGCAAACCATCAACCAGGCACGCTGAACTGGCAAATTAAATCCGGCTAGAGCTGCATAACCCGTAGCCATTATCAATGCCAGCAATAATGGCAATGTGCGCAGGTAGCTATGCCGTATCCCAGCCAGCAGCATCAAACTCGTAAACACGCGCCCGGACAACAACCCGACCCCCGTCATCACGGCTATATGCAAACCGCTCACTACCAGCAGATGCGCTGTACCGGTACGTTGCAGTATCAGCCAGTGTTCATCTGTCATGGCTGAACGATCACCCAATAAGATCGCAGGCAACAACCAGTGAGCATCAGAAGCTGCAAACTCGCGTTTCAAATAGGTTCGAAAATGCTCTCGTACTGACTGGAATTTATTATGGCCTGGTTGGTGTTCAATTACCTCCAGTAGCGTAGCGCTGGCATCCCAACCCGAACGCAGAAAGTGCAATTCCAGATCAAAAGCATCTGGATTTTGCATAAAATGTGGAGTATGCAGCTTCAGCAACAGGGTCAACTTATCGCCAGCGGCTATCGGCTTGGCTTGTTCATCTTGCAGATGATACTGATTAACCCGAATCCTGCGCAGCCGCTGTAATGCCGGATCCACACTCTCGCCAGCCTCAACAGACAAGATAAAACGCGTACGCTGCTCATTATTTTCAGGTAAGTCGGCGACAATGCCGGTAAACACAGAGTCAGTACGATCCAAGGCAGCTGGTAAACGATGCTGTAATTGCCAAGCACCATAAATACTGGCCACCAGCACACCCGCAAAAAAATACAATATTAACCGGCGTAGCCTGTGGTACCAGCTCAGAGGCAGTAGCAACACAAACAGCCAGACAAGGGAAAGTCGGGGTAAAAAAGTGACGACGAACAGGCCGGAGAGATAAGCGATCATCCTTGATCCTTGCTATTGGTTTGACAGGTCTAAAACGGCATAATACTCGGATCACCCATCCTTGATTAGTTGATCATGCCGCGTAAAACCCTGAAAAAATACATGCCAGACCCACACTGGGTCAAGAATCACCCACACCTTAGTTGGTTAGGTGAACATATCAAAAATCCGGGGCTCTGGCACCTCTCTCATCGTTCTGTCTCCCTGGCATTTCTGGTGGGGATTTTTTGTGCTTTTATTCCCATGCCTTTTCAAATGGTTGTCGCCGCTATACTGGCCGTGCTAATGAGTTCGAACCTACCGATTTCCATTACCTTGGTATGGATTTCAAATCCAATAACCATGCCGGCAATGCTCTATTTTTCTTACCGTATTGGACAGTTGATTCTGGGGGTTGACGATCATGCTGATGTCATGGTCTGGCACCTGGATACCCTTTACGATAATTTCAAACACATTTGGCGCCCTCTGGTGCTGGGTTCCCTGATTTCAGGACTGGTTGCCGGAATCATAGGATTTATAGGCATTCGAGTCCTCTGGACTATCCAGGTACGCCGCAGCTGGATAAAGCGGGGACGAGAACGCCTGAAACGCCAGCAGCTTGATCAGAATAACAACCCCAACTAATCCCCGGCTTGCTCTACCAAGCGCCCGTCTTGCAGTAAAAATACCTGATCCATACGCGCCGCTAAATTCAGATCGTGGGTGACCACGACAAAGGCAATCCCCAGCTCCTGATTCAGATGATCCAGATAACGCTGGACTTCATCAGCAGTGTGCCGGTCCAGATTGCCAGTTGGCTCATCCATCAGTACACAGGCTGGATGTGTCACCAGCGCACGGGCAATTGCAACACGCTGACGCTCACCGCCACTGAGTTGTCCTGGTTTATGACTGGCTCTGTGGCTTAAACCAACCTGCTGCAACAACAGTTCAGCTGCCTCGCTGGCAACTGTCGCAGACTCACCCCGAATCAATAAGGGCATAGCAATATTTTCCAGCGCGCTAAACTCATGCAACAAATGATGAAACTGATAAACGAACCCCAGCTTTTCATTGCGAATACGGCAACGTCGGTTTTCAGAAACACTGTAAAGTGAGTCGCCCTGCAAAATAACATCACCGGTATCCGGCTTCTCCAACCCTCCGAGGATGTTTAACAGCGTGCTCTTACCACTACCGGAACTACCGACTATAGCCAGGCGCTGCCCTTTATTAACACTGAAATCCAATTGATCCAGAATTTGCAATGTTTGCCCAGCTTCCTGATAACAACGACTGATCTGCGTTGCATTTAGTACCTTGGAGTTATTCATAACGCAATGCCTCGGCTGGCTGAGTTCTTGAGGCTTTCCAGGCTGGGTAGAGAGTAGCAAAGAAACTGATCGACAAGGCAGTCGTGACGATCGTAACCAGATCACTCACTTTAACCTGAGACGGCAGATAATTGATAAAATAGACCTCGGCCGACAGAAACTCTATTCCCATCAGGCGCTCAAAGCCAGATACCAAATCACTGACCGTCAGGGCCAGTATTACCCCCAAAATCAAACCCAGTGTAGTGCCGATAAAACCTATCACCGCCCCCTGTATCATAAAAATCCGCAGTATCATCGCTGGAGTGGCGCCCATAGTACGCAAAATGGCAATATCAGCCCGCTTGTCTGTCACCACCATGACCAGCGTGGAGACAATATTAAACGCTGCAACAAACACGATCAGAAACAGTAACAAGCCAATCATGCGTTTTTCCATCTGAATGGCCTGAAACAGATTGCCATGAGTACGTGTCCAATCAGAGACCTGCATGGGTCGAGCCAGTTCCGAAGCCAACTCTCTGACTAGAAGCGGCGCCTGGAACAGATCTGTAAACGCAATACGCAGCCCATCCACACTCCCCTCAGGCATGCGTTTAATGCGAGCGGCATCATCAATATGGATATAGGCCATGCTGGCATCCAGCTCAGCTCCTACCGAGAAAATACCCGCGACTGTAAAGCGTTTCATCCGCGGCACAATACCAGCAATGCTGACAGAGGCTTCAGGCAATACCAGGGTAATAAGATCTCCAGGACGTGCACCCAAGTGCCTGGCCAGGAGTTCACCGAGTATGATGTTAAAATCACCAGCGACTAACGAATCCAGTGAGCCGGACATAAAATGATCTTCAATGATAGAAACATCGGCTTCCAACTCAGGGCTAATACCATTGACCAACACACCCTGAACCTGACCGGCGTGAGTAAGCATGCCTTGAGCATGGATATAAGGTGCTGATGCAATCACCTGGGATGAGCGTTTAACGCGCTCGCTAACCGCCTGCCAGTCATACATTTCACTTTGATAATCGCTCAACGTGGCATGTGGCACCATACCCAGAATACGCTGACGAAGCTCACGGTCAAAACCATTCATAACCGACAGTACAACGATCAACGCCGCTACCCCCAAGGTTAATCCAAGCATCGAAACCAATGAAATAAATGAGATAAAATGGTTGCCACGTTTGGCGGCGGTGTAGCGGAGACCGACAAAAAGCGAAAAAGGTCTGAACATAGCTGGGTTAAACCAATATCAGCTGAAGCTGCCTATAACAGATTGATGGGATTATTCGTTATACTCGACCGATAAACCGGCAAACAACACAACGGAGAAACGTTTTGGAACAGGATCGCCGACAATTCTATCGCATTGACAAGTGGGTTGCACTGGAGTTTCAACTTCTGGAAACAGATACTCAGCCACAGGATTACCCCTTACCAGGAACCTTTAAAGTTTCGCCGCATTTTATGTTGCACGCGGAACTGCAACATCTGAATCTAGCTATCGAACAACACCTTTCCAGTGTTGATGATGCATCAGACAAGTTGCTGCAACTGTTTCAGCTTCTGAACCAGAAAACTGATGTCATTGCCAACTCCCTGACCGCCAGCGATGAACCCGGATTCAATATTCGTGCAGATCTGGTGAATTTGAGTGAAGGCGGCCTGTCTTTAAGCTATCCAATCTCTCTTGCTATCGGTGAGAAAGCCTCTATACGCCTGTTCATGCCAGAATCTGAAACAGGACTCAGGCTAATGACGGAAGTTAAGCGCTGCGAGTCTCAGGAAGGGGGTGGATATGATATAGGACTGGAATTCCTGCGCATGCCAGAAGCCTGTCGCATGGAGCTAGCCAGACTGATTTTGCGCTCACAGATTGATCAGCATAAAGCCCAGCCGATAGAGTCGACAGATGACTGATTCCCAAAAAAAACTGTTACATCATCTAGGTGTCGCTGGCGGCTTTGTTTTTTTAATTCTATGGTTTTACCTGGGACGGAAAACCGGCTTTCTGGATTGGGCCATCAGCCTGTCACCCACCAGTCATGGAGGAGCCGCGCTGACGCTGGCCATCATGATTATGATGACACCAGCTTTTTTCATCTGGAAATATCTGAACAGATTGATTGAAAAGAAGCTCGAAATCAGTGGCCGCTATTACGAAGATGATGTATACAAAAAACCGGGTGAGTAATTCTCTCTACCATTACGTGTAGTCTTGTGGCTGATCCAGGGCTGATGGGATCGGATCTGTCTGACTCGCCGTGAAATCATCCCTGATGGCTCCAGTGCGCCTTCCCTGGCGCACAGGGTCAGCCATATCCGATCCCATCAACCCTCCCAAACTTGGGTGCCAGCGGAAAGTCTGCTTAAAATCGGTATTTGCGGAAAATCCCTAGCATGCTGTCGAACTCGAAACTGAATACCGAGATCTAAGCAGTGATCATGCTTTTTATATGCAAGCTGGCACTGGGTTTCGGCAGGGTGGTGTATCGCTTTGGGGTGACCGTCTGGCGCCATGGATGGCGACAGCCGAGCGGTCATGGATGACGAAAAGCGTGTCACACCAAAGCGATATCACCACCCCAGCATGGCACCAACCCGCGCACCACACCAAAGCGACACCACCCCAGTGCGGCACCAACCCACAAGCCATACCAGAGCGACACCCCCCCAGCATGGCACTCACCCCTCAATCCAATCAAAGATTGTCGACGCGATTAATACCTGCAATTGCAGCCACCCGATAGGCTTCTGCCATGGTCGGATAGTTAAAGGTGGTATTAACGAAATACTTCAATGTATTCGCCTTACCTTCCTGGCTCATGATCGCCTGACCGATATGGATAATCTCTGAGGCCTGATCACCAAAGCAGTGAATACCCAGAATCTGAAAGGTTTCCCGATGGAAAAGAATTTTTAACATTCCCACAGGCTCACCGGAAATCTGCGCACGCGCGGTATCCTTGAAAAAGGCCTGTCCGACTTCATAGGGTACACAATCCTGAGTCAACTCTTCTTCAGTTTTACCCACTGAACTGATTTCAGGAATGGTATAAATACCTGTTGGTACATCATTGATATAACGGAAATCATCCGCTTGCAACAAGTCAGAGGAAGCGGCACGTCCCTGGTCCAGCGCAGCGGATGCCAGACTCGGCCAGCCAATTACATCACCGACGGCATACACACCTTCACAGGCCGTTTTATAATGCTCATCGACTTCAATCTGCCCACGGCTATTGGCTTTCAGGCCAATAGCATCCAGGCCGAGACCTTTGGTGTTTCCGGAGCGTCCCGCACACCAGAGAAATGCATCCGCACGCAGGCGCTTGCCTGATTTGAATTCGACAGTAACGCCTCGCTCATCGCCGACAATGCTTTGATATTCTTCATTATGGCGAATTTTGACGGCATTATTACGCAGATGATAGCTAAGCGAGTCGGATATCTCCGCATCCAGGAAGGAGAGTAAGCGATCGCGGTTATCAATCAGATCTACCTTGACACCCAAACCACTGAAAATTGATGCATACTCACAACCTATGACGCCCGCGCCATAGATCACCATGGTGCGTGGTGTATGGTTCAGCTTCAAAATAGAGTCAGAGTTGTATATGCGCGGATGGTTGAAGTCGACATCGGCAGGACACCAAGGACTGGAACCTGTAGCTATGATAAAGTTTTTCGCCCGCAGTATTTCTTCATCATGTCCGGTACTTTTAACCTTCAACTGCCCTTTATCTACAAAAGTTGCAAAGCCAAAAAAAACGTCAATACGATTACGTGCATAAAAATTGGTGCGCAGCATCACCTGATTGGAAATAACTTTTTCGGCACGTCGCAGCACCTTGGGAAAAGAGAACCAGCGAGGCTCACCGATATCACGAAACATCGGGTTGGTATTAAACTCAATAATCTGTTTAACCGAGTGACGCAAGGCTTTGGAGGGGATAGTGCCTTTATGGGTACAGTTACCACCAACGGTGTCCTGTTCTTCAATTACAGCAACACGCAGCCCTTTTTTAGCCGCGTTCATGGCAGCGCCTTCACCTGCCGGCCCAGAACCTATGACTACGACATCGTAGTTATACTCAGCCATTCACTATCCCCTTTTATGGTTATTGAATACTATACAAGTATTGAAAGCATTCAGATATAACGCGAACCATCAAGCCTAGCCTGCATGGCCCTTAATGCCAATTAACCTTTAGAATTAACCTCATAGGCAAGGTCGGTATCACCCTGCTTTTTTGCACTGATAATACGCTGCTTTTCATCTTCATCATCACAGATTTCTTTATCGCCACCACAAATATCACAGGCTGTTTCCATGCCCAGCGAGCTCATACCACCGCAGGAACCCGCAATCGGCTTGCGCCCCATGATTACTCCCACCGACATTCCCAAGGTGAGCAATAACAGAATCACTAGCGTAATAACAAATACTTCCATAACGGACTCCAAATAATGAGCAAGCAATTAATACACTGAATAAAGACAGGGCGGCCAGCCAAAAAAAATGGCCGGAACTTGCGTTACCGACCATTTTAACGAACTTAGGGGTGAGTTGGCTAGGATCAGCCGCCGAAATCATCCAGAAGGATATTTTCAGGCTCAACACCCATATCTTCCAGCAGCTTGATCACGGCCGAGTTCATCATGGGTGGCCCACACATGTAGTACTCACAATCTTCCGGGGCTTCATGCTCTTTTAGATAGTTTTCATACAGCACATTGTGAATAAAGCCCGTCGGGCCTTCCCAGTTATCTTCCGGTAGCGGATCAGACAACGCCAAATGCCAGGTGAAATTGGGATTTTCTGCAGCTAGCTTGTCAAACTCTTCGACATAGAAGGCTTCACGTAATGAACGCGCACCATACCAGAAGGTTATCTTGCGTTTGGACTTCAAGCGCAACAACTGATCAAAGATGTGTGAACGCATTGGCGCCATACCGGCACCACCACCAACAAACACCATTTCGTTTTCGGTTTCCTTGGCAAAAAACTCACCAAAGGGTCCGTACACATCAATGGTATCGCCTGGCTTTAACGAAAACACATAGGACGACATAATCCCTGGTGGTAAATCAGTGCCCGGTGGTGGAGACGCAATACGAATATTGAATTTCACCACGCCACGCTCTTCCGGATAGTTCGCCATAGAATAAGCACGTATTGTTGGCTCAGTCACTTTAGAGACATACCGCCACATATTGAACTTATCCCAATCACCTCGATACTCTTCTTCTATATCAAAGTCTTTATAGTTCACTACGTGTGGCGGACATTCCAACTGCACATAACCACCGGCGCGAAAATCAACGCTTTGATCGTCTGGCAAACGTAGCGTCAACTCCTTGATAAACGTGGCCAGGTTAGGGTTGGACTCAACCGTACAGGTCCACTTTTTGACACCGAAAACGTCATCCTCGACTTCAATTTTCATGTTCTGTTTAACTGGCACCTGACAAGAAAGCCTCCAGCCCTCTTTGGCTTCGCGCAGCGTAAAGTGTGACTCTTCAGTTGGCAGCATAGCGCCGCCACCTTCATGTACTTCACATTTACACTGTGCGCAGGTACCGCCACCACCACAGGCAGACGCCAGGAACACACCCTGATCAGACAAGGCATTCAACAGCTTTCCACCTGCTGGCACGGTAATTGTTTTTTCCGGATCACCATTGATTTCAATAGTGACATTACCGGTACTCACCAGTTTTGAGCGTGCGACCAGAATGATGGCAACCATTGCCAGCACCAACGCCGTAAACATAACCACGCCCAGAATAATTTCTGCATTCATCAGCTTATTCCACCCTTCTATTGTTGTCCCAGTGGATTAAAGCGATACGCCGGAGAACGACATAAAGCCAAGAGACATCAATCCCACAATAATGAAAGTGATACCTAAACCACGCAGACCTGCAGGTACATCGCTGTACTTAAGCTTCTCGCGTATACCCGCCAGCGCTGTAATCGCCAGAGCCCAACCGATACCCGCGCCCGCACCATAAACGATGCTTTCGCCAAAAGTGTAATCACGCTCCACCATAAACAATGCCGCACCCAGAATGGCACAGTTCACCGTAATCAACGGCAGGAAAACACCCAGCGCGTTGTACAGAACCGGTACATATTTATCCAGGAACATCTCCAGTATTTGCACCACCGCAGCGATGATGCCGATATAAGAGATAAAACCCAGGAAACTCAGGTCGACATCAGGGTAACCGGCCCAGCTCAAAGCGCCTTCACGCAAGAGATAGTTGTAGATCAGGTTATTAATCGGCGTGGTGATAACCAATACCACCACCACCGCAATACCTAAACCAAGCGCGGTCTGTACCTTTTTGGAAATAGCCAGAAAGGTACACATCCCCAGAAAGAAAGCCAATGCCATGTTTTCGACAAATATGGCCCGAATAGCAAGACTGATATATTGTTCCATGACTTACACAGCCTCCTTACTGGTGTTAGGGGCAATAACAAAATCAGGCTGTTCAACCTGCTCTGGTTTCCAGGTACGTATCACCCAGATCAGGATACCAATCAGGAAAAATGCACTGGGAGGTAACAGGAACAAGCCATTGCTGTTATACCAGCCGCCATTGGTAACCAATGGCAGAATTTCAAAGCCAAACAAGCTGCCAGCACCGAGCAGTTCACGGAAGAAAGCTACAAACAGCAAGACAAAGCCATAGCCCAAACCATTACCCAGACCATCAATGAAGCTTGGTAAAGGTGGGTTTTTCATTGCAAAGGCTTCAGCACGACCCAACACGATACAGTTCGTGATAATCAGACCCACAAACACCGACAACTGCTTTGAAACATCATAAGCAACTGCTTTTAGCACCTGATCCACAACGATTACCAGAGACGCGATAATCGTCATCTGCACGATGATACGGATATTGCTGGGTATCTGTGATCTGATCAGCGAAATGAACAAGTTAGAAAACGCTGTTACCATCATAACAGCCAGCGTCATAACCACTGCATTATTCATATTAGTGGTTACCGCCAATGCAGAACAAACCCCCAACACCTGAAGTGCAATAGGGTTATTCTTGAAAATTGGCGTTAAAATAATCTCTTTAGTATTTGACATGATTACACCTCATCCACTTCAAGCGCATCAGCATCGGCTTCAGGCTCAACCAACTCGGCTGTACCTGAAGCATGGGCTTCACGCAGATTGGCAATAAACGGACCGAAACCCGTTTCACCCATCCAGAAACGGATCATATTGGTGACACCGTTGGATGTCAGGGTTGCACCTGCCAAACCATCGATACGATGCTCAGATCCAGACTGTGAAGGATCCACAGACCCCTTGATCACTCGCAACGCAGGTTCAGCTGTTGATTCGCCCGCATAAATCTCTTTTCCGACCCAGGAAGCTTTCCAGTCCGGATTATCGACTTCGCCACCCAACCCAGGGGTTTCCGCATGCTCATAATAGCCCAGTCCGGCAACCGTATTCAGATCACCTTCCAGCGCCAGAAAGCCGTACAGAGTAGACCACAAACCATAACCATAAATCGGTAAGATTAAGGTATCGATAGAGCCATCATCAGCTTCTACTATATACACCGGCATGATATTGGGTTGACGTTTGATAGAAGCAATATCCTCACGACGATCAAGCGACTCGGACAAGGCAGGATCACCGGCAGCACGACGGAAATCTTCCGCCGCAGGAACAAATTCATCCGTAAACTCCCCGGTTTCCAGATCAACCGTGCGAGTTGTAATCTGTGAAAACAACTCATCAACAGTTTTACTCGGATCGGTAATGCCTGCAGCACGAAGTATATTGGATTTACGATCCTGATCCATATTGTACTGCTGCATGGGCTTAAGCATGACAGCCGCCGCCGATACAACAACAGAACAGACTACACACAGCACCAAGGCTACGGTAACTGTTTTTCCGATAGAATCTTTATTAGACGACATTACGTGACATCCTCCGTTTGATATTCGCCTGAACAACAAAGTTGTCAATTAACGGCGCAAACAGGTTGGCGAACAGAATCGCCAGCATGATACCTTCCGGGAAGGCAGGGTTAACGACACGGATCAGAATGGTCATCACACCGATCAACGCACCGAATATCCACTTACCCGTATTGGTCATCGAAGCCGATACCGGATCCGTTGCCATAAAGAACATACCAAATGCCAAACCACCAATGACGAAGTGCCACCAGAAAGGTACCGCAAACATCGGGTTGGTTTCAGAACCTATGATATTGAATAGCAAGGTTGTACCGATAACACCGACTGTCACACCCGCGACAATACGCCAGGCCGCGATCTTGGCATACATTATAATGGCACCGCCAATGATTATCGCCAGAGTCGACACCTCACCGACCGATCCTTGAATCGTGCCGATAAATGCACTGGTCCAGGTGACACCTGCACCAATAATTTCCTGCACACCGCCCATCGCTGCCAAACCCAGTGGCGTAGCACCGGAAAAGCCATCAACAGCAGTCCAGATCGCATCCCCGGATATCTGGGCCGGGTAGGCAAAGTAAAGGAAAGCACGACCAGTCAAGGCAGGATTCAGGAAGTTCTTACCGGTACCACCAAACACTTCTTTACCGATCACAACACCAAAGGTAATACCCAGTGCAACCTGCCACAACGGAATTGTAGCCGGTAAAATCAGTGAGAAGAGGATCGATGTGACAAAGAAGCCTTCGTTGACTTCATGGCCACGCTTCATGGCGAACAGGACTTCCCAGAAGCCACCGACAATAAAGGTCACAGCATAGATGGGTAACCAGTATACCGCACCGTGGATAATATTATCCCACAGGCTGCTGGCGTTATAACTGGTCAAAGCGCTCAGAATAGAGCCTCTCCAGCCCTCAGCTTCGGTTAGCCCCAGTTGCGCCATAGCCGTATTAGCTTGCAGGCCGACGCTGTACAAACCAAAGAAAACGGCAGGAAAGGTACACATCCACACCAGTATCATCATACGCTTCAGGTCAACACCATCACGCACATGTGCACCGGCACGGGTGACCTTACCCGGCGTATAGAAAATAGTATCCACAGCTTCAAACAGAGCATACCAGTTTTCATATTTGCCGCCTTTGTGGAAATGCGGCTCCATTTTATCTAAAACAGCTCTAATACTCATGCCTGTCTCCTACGCCTCTTTTTCAATGCGCGTCAGATTGTCACGGAGAATCGGGCCGTACTCATACTTACCTACACAGGCAAAAGAACAGAGTGCAACATCCTCTTCATCCAACTCAAGACAACCCAGCTGCATAGCCAGCACAATATCGCCAGTGACGAGTGCTCGCATCAGCTGCGTCGGCAGAATATCCAGAGGCATCAGCTCCTCGAATTGCCCTACCGGTACCATGGCTCGTTCAGAACCATTGGTAGTGGTGGTAAAGGCAAAACGCTTACCTGGTGCAAACTTGGAAATAAACATGTTCAGTACCGAGAACTTGTCTTTGCCCGGAGCAATCCAGCCCATGAACTCACGTTCATCACCTTCCAGTAACACAGAGAGCTGATTGGTATAACGAGTCAAATAACCCAGCGGGCCAGAGGCTGTCATACCATTCCAAACGGAACCGCTGATAATTCTGTTCTTACCACTACGCAGTTTACCGGCAGTCAGCTCAGTCAGACAGGCGCCGACACGGGTACGGATCAGCACCGGTTTTTCAACCTGTGGGCCTGCCAAAGCGACGACTCGATCCAGATGCAAACGTCCTGTGGTAAAGAGCTTAGCGAAGGCAATGACATCCTGATAACCGATCTGCCAGACAGTTTTCTGCTGAGATACCGGGTCCAGGAAGTGAATATGCGTACTGGGATTACCTGCAGGGTGCGGGCCGTCAAACTCTTCAGTGACCACACCATCAACCGATGGAATGGCTGCACCCGGTGCTTTACACAAATACACCTTGCCATCAGTTAGCTTGGTCAGTAACGCCAAGCCTTGTTTGAAAGCCTCTTCCTGCTCAGCAATAATTACCTGCGGATCAGCTGCAAGAGGATTGGTATCCATGGCAGTGACGAAGATGGAGTGAGGCACTGTTCCCGCTGCAGGTACTTTACTGAAAGGTCTGGTACGCAAAGCTGTCCAGAGACCTGACTGAACCAGGTTCTCCTGCACCTGTTCACGTGTCAATGTAGCCAACTGGTCGGCTGCATATTGGCTGAATTCGATAGCCTCTTCTTCAGCATCCAGTTCAATGACGACAGACTGTAATACACGGCGCTCACCCCGGTTGATCGTTTTGACCACACCTGCACCAGGAGCTGTATATTGAACGCCTTCGGTTTTTTTATCGGTAAAGATCACTTGCCCGAGCTTAACACGGTCACCTTCTTTAACGGCCATGGTTGGTTTCATGCCAACATAATCATAACCAATAAGTGCGACCGAACTTACTTTTGCAGCCTCTTCAATTGTCTGCGCCGGTTCGCCCGTTATCGGTAGATCCAGACCTTTCTTGATCCTGATCATTCGCCTCACCCAATCTAACTAAAAAATCCGAAACCTTGTTTTCTGCTCACTAAGTCAGCCAGCCTTCAGCACCACTGAAATACGACTGATTATTGTTATTGAACAGAGCAAAATTCCACCTAAAAACTTTGCCATTATAGCTGATATTCTTGTAATTTTTCTACCAGCTACTGCAGCTAACCGCTCATCCTAAAGTTGCAGAAATGTTTAAAGCATAGACATTATCGCTATAAACTTAGATCCAACAAGAACATACAGAATATCTATAGAGCCGCAGCACTCTAACAGCATGCGTGGCATATTTGCAGAAATTTCAGGGGCTGCTTTATGCTGGCACAAACAAAAAAGGGTGCCACATTTTCAATGTGGCACCCTTTTTTAACTAACACTAACTATTATTACTTATCTTCAAGCGGATAAGGCTTCAAGGTAGTATTACAAATCTGTTGCGCCATACGAATAACCTGACAGCTATAGCCATACTCATTATCGTACCAGACATACAGCACACAACGGTTGCCTTCAGCAATCGTTGCCAGCGCATCAACAACACCCGCCGCCCGGGAACCTACGAAATCAGAAGACACAGCTTCAGGTGAGTTACTGTAATCCACCTGTTTCTGCAAATCTGAATGCAACGCAATAAAGCGCAGGTAGTCATTCAACTCTTCTTTAGTGGTTCCGGTTTTCAGGTTCAGGTTCAAAATCGCCATAGATACGTTCGGTGTTGGCACACGAATCGCATTACCGGTCAATTTACCTTCCAGCTCAGGTAGCGCCTTGGCAACTGCCTTGGCCGCACCGGTTTCAGTAATAACCATATTCAGCGCCGCTGCACGGCCACGGCGACTACCCTTATGGTAGTTATCGATCAGGTTCTGGTCATTAGTATAAGAATGCACCGTTTCTACATGACCATTCTCTATACCAAACTTATCCTGCAACGCCTTCAGAACTGGCACAATTGCATTCGTGGTACAAGATGCGGCTGAAAGGATGGTGTCTTCAGCGGTAATATCCAGATGATTAACACCCATGACGATGTTTTTCATATTTTTACCCGGGGCTGTCAACATCACTCTTGCCGCACCCTTGGCTTTCAAGTGACGAGACATAGCCTCAGCATCACGGAACATACCGGTGTTATCGATAACCAAAGCGTTATTGATACCGTACTGGGTGTAGTCAACATCTTCAGGCTGACTGGCAAAGATCACTTGAATAGCCACACCATTGGCAATGATAGATTGATTTTCTTCATCTACCTGGATCGTACCTTTGAATGAGCCATGCACAGAATCACGGCGCAACAGGCTGGCGCGTTTTTCCAGATCGTTGTCTGCATTCCCCTTACGCACAACAACCGCACGTAAACGCATGCTATGCCCGATACCCGCACGATCTACCAACTGACGCGCCAGTATACGACCGATACGACCAAAACCATAAAGCACAACATCTACCGGTTTACGATCATCAATCGGGCCTACCGCATCCACCATTTCATCAGCGACGAACTGCTCCAGCGAGCGCCCTTTGGCTTCAGTACGGAATTTAACTGCCAGTTTGGCAATATCCACATGTGCATTATGAAGATCCAGGCCACTGATCACTTCGAGTACCGGAAAGGTATCGATCACTGACAACTCTTCATCCTCTACCTGTCTTACAAAGCGGTGTGCCTTGATGACGTCGATCACCGAACGTTTCACGATGACGCGACCATAGATAGAGATCTCGACGTTACGTTCACGGTAAAGTCGACCGACCAACGGAATCATTGCTTCAGCAATCGACTCACGCGCATTCCAGTCCGCTAAAATCAGTTCTTGGCTCACAGCTTGCTCCGAAATTGTAATGGCTCCATTTGCGTGCGCGCATTATCCCTGTTTACGCCATCCGGATCAAATTCGATTCAATAGACTTTGGTCCGAACCAACAATAAAGGTTAATTTAAACCTAAATTGACTGAATCACTGTGTTTTTTTACAGCTTTAGTTAAAATAACCCCCTTTGAGATTCTTTGTAATCGAATAATTATAGGAGCTTACCTTGCTGGCCCCATTTAGCTTTGCGCTGCCGCACTCAGCCGGCGACATCAAACGTGTTGGACATGTCACCGGGTGTAGCACGGGTTTAGTACTGCAACAACTACTAACCCGTCAGCAACAAGGGCTGGTGGTACTGGTATGCAAAGATAATGAAACTGCACTACGTATCCGTCAGGAAGCCCTTTTTTTCAGTCAGGATGACAATGAAATACTGCTGGTGCCTGATTGGGAAACCCTGCCATACGATACCTTTTCACCCCATCAGGATATTATTTCTCAGCGTATAGAAACCCTCTATCGCTTACCCGCCATGAAGCGTGGCATTTTAATTGTCTCGGCATCCACGCTGATGCAGCGCATAGCGCCCACCACCTTTATTACCGGCAACAGCCTGAGTCTGGATAAGGGACAGGAGTTCAATCCGGATGCCATACGCCAACAACTGGTTCATGCCGGTTACCAGGCGGTTAATACTGTGTATGAGCATGGTGAGTTTGCCGTGCGTGGCGCAATTATCGATATTTTCCCGATGGGTAGTGACCTGCCCTTTCGTATCGATCTGTTTGATGATGAAATCGAAACCCTGCGTACCTTTGATCCTGAAACACAACGCTCCATCGATCAACTGGAGCGGATTCGTCTTCTACCTGCACGTGAATTTCCGTTTAACCAGGATTCTATACGTCATTTCAAGCAGCGTTGGCGCGAAGTCTTTGAAGTCGATTTTAACCGCTGCCCGGTGTACCGCGACGTTTCCGAGGGCATCGCGCCCGCCGGTATCGAATACTACCTGCCGCTGTTTTTCGATCAGCTCGCTACGCTGTTTGACTATCTGCCCGAGCAAACGCTGTTTGTTGAACAAGCGGGTGTCAGTGAAGCCGCCAGACATTTTGCGGAAGAAGTCGAAAACCGCTATCAGGAACGCAACTTTGATATTCAGCGCCCCCTACTGAGCCCCCAGGCACTTTACCTTTCGGCTGATGAACTGCTTGGACAACTCAAGCACTACCCACGCATTCGCGTCACAACCGAAACAGAACAACGCAAACCCGGACGCGACAACCTGCCTTGCAGTGTGCCTGCCGACCTGACGGCGGAACCCGGCAGTGATGAGCCACTGCATAAACTCAAGCAGTTAATGGAGCGCGACACCGATGCACATTTCCTGATCTGTGCAGAATCGCCCGGTCGTCGCGAAGCCTTGCAAGAACTGTTGCGGCGCACCCATCTAAAAGCCACAGACATTGACAGCTGGCAAGCCTTCCAGGCGAACCCGGTAAGACTGGGTATCAGCGTATTTGCGCTGGACCAGGGCATTTCCATTCCGGGTGAGTTACACCTGGTCACGGAGACACAGCTGTTTGGTCGACAGATTTTTCAGCGCCGTCGTCGCCAACGCGAGAAGGAACAGTCTGACCAGGTTATCCGCCACCTGTCTGAACTGACCACGAATGCACCGGTGGTGCATATTGACCATGGTGTCGGCCGCTACCGTGGCCTGCAAAGCATCACGGTTGACGGGCAGATCAATGAATTTTTAATGTTGGAATACGCCAACGAAGCGAAACTCTATGTGCCGGTTTCTTCACTACACTTGATCAGTCGCTACTCAGGCGCTACCGATGAGCTCGCCCCGCTGCACCGCCTGGGTACCGAACAATGGAGTAAGGCGCGCCGCAAGGCGGCTGAAAAAGTCCGAGATACAGCCGCCGAGCTGTTGGATATTTATGCCCGCCGTAATGCCCGCGAAGGCTTTTCTTTTGACTTTCCTGAAACCGATTTCGAACGTTTTGCCGCGACTTTTCCGTTTGAAGAAACCCCGGATCAGGCCAGTGCCATAGACGCGGTCATCCGTGATATGCGCTCAGCCAAACCCATGGACCGACTGGTGTGTGGTGATGTGGGCTTTGGTAAAACCGAAGTAGCCATGCGAGCGGCATTTATTGCCGCGCAAGCGGGTAAACAAGTAGCGGTGTTGGTGCCTACCACTCTGCTGGCACAACAGCATTTCGATAATTTCCGCGACCGTTTTGCCGACTGGCCAATCAATGTAGAGCTCATCTCGCGTTTTCGCAGCGCCAAACAGCAGCAAGTCATTGCCCAACAACTGAGTGACGGTCAGGTGGATATTCTGATTGGTACACACAAGCTGCTGCAAGGTAGTCTGACTTACAAAAACCTGGGCCTGCTGATTATCGATGAAGAGCACCGTTTCGGTGTTCAGCAGAAGGAAAAGATCAAAGCATTGCGCGCAGAAGTCGATATTCTGACCATGACGGCCACACCGATTCCACGTACCCTGAATATGGCCATGTCCGGCATGCGCGACCTTTCCATCATCGCCACCCCGCCGGCTCGCCGTCTATCGGTGAAAACCTTTGTCCGCCAATCAGATCCTGCGCTGCTTAAAGAAGCCATACTGCGTGAGCTGTTACGCGGTGGACAGGTCTACTTCCTGCACAACGAAGTCAAAACCATCGACAAAGTGGTTACTGAAATTGACGCCCTGGTGCCAGAAGCCCGTGTCGCAGCGGGTCATGGACAGATGCGTGAGCGCGAACTGGAACAGGTGATGAGCGACTTTTACCACAAGCGCTTTAATGTTCTGGTGTGTACCACCATCATCGAAACCGGTATCGACATTCCCAACGCCAATACCATTATCATTGAGCGTGCAGATAAATTCGGCCTGGCGCAGTTGCATCAGTTGCGTGGCCGTGTCGGTCGCTCCCACCATCAGGCCTACGCTTATCTGTTAACGCCTGACAAGCGCAATATGACCGATGATGCGCAGAAGCGTCTCGAAGCCATTTCCGAAGCCTCTACACTGGGCGCAGGCTTTACCCTCGCCACGCATGATCTGGAAATCCGTGGTGCTGGTGAATTGCTGGGTGAAGATCAAAGCGGTCAGATGCAGACGATAGGCTTTGGCCTGTATATGGAAATGCTCGAGCAAGCCGTTGAAGCCATCCGTGACGGCAAAACACCGAATCTGGACAAACCGCTGAACCACGGCTGTGAAGTCAATCTGCACCTGTCTGCACTGATTCCGGATGATTACCTGCCGGACGTACATAATCGCTTGATGCTGTACAAACGCATCTCTAATGCACGCGATGCCAATGCCTTGCGCGAGATCCAGGTGGAAATGATCGACCGCTTCGGCCTGCTACCCGAAGCCACTAAAAACCTGCTACGTCTTACAGAGCTGAAACTGCAAGCCGAAGTGCTGGGAATACAGAAACTGGATGTCGGCAATAAAGGCGGGAAAATCGAATTTGACGCTGAACCCAAAGTTGAACCGATCAAACTCATCCAGATGATCCAGCGCCAACCGCGCATCTTCAAACTGGACGGCCCCTCCGGACTCCGCTTCACCCTGCCCATGGAAAGCATCGAAGAGCGCTTCAAACAAGTCGAAGCCCTCCTGACAGCCCTGGCCTCCTGAAAGGAGGCCGCGCCTTTCTTCTTAGAGGTGGAGGCCGCTGAGGCGGGTTACGCGTTTTTCCAGGGCGTGCCGGAGTACGCTATCGCGGCTGTGGATCAGGGTGAAGCGTTCGCGAGAGCGAGTGATGCCGGTGTAGATCAGCTCCTGGGTGAGTACGGGGTTGGGCTGGTCCGGTAACACCAGCGCGGTGTGGCTGAATTCGGAGCCCTGGGATTTGTGTACGGTCATGGCAAACACGCTTTCCAACGCCTGTAAACGACTTGGCATGACCCAGCGTACGCTCCCATCGACGGCGGGGAAAACCACCCGCAATGCGGAGGTGATCGAACCGTCGGAATTTTCTACAGGGCGCATTAAGGCAATGCCGATATCCCCGTTCATCAGACGCAAGCTGTAATCGTTGCGGGTAATCAGCACCGGTCGCCCTTCGTACCAGAGTGCATCACTGCCTTCCAGTAATCCGGCCCCGGCCAGCGTGCGAGTGATCCATTGATTCAACTGCTCAACACCCCAGGGGCCTTCGCGCACCGCGCACAACAACTGAAAGCCAGTATGAGTTTCAAGTACCTGAGCAGCCCAAAGGTCATGGGCTGCCAGCCCGGCCGCCAAAGCCGGTCGACTTTGTTGAAGCTGTTGCAGATAGGTTTGATAGCCCTTAATAATCAACTGAGCCAGGGATGCATCTGAGGCATGACTGACGCTGAGTCTATCTATCTGATCCTGCTGTTCGGTAAAGAGTTGATCCAACGCCTGCAGACGATCTTCAACTGGCTGGTCATAGAGCTGTCCATCATTGACCAGACGTGCCAGGGCGCCTATGCCGCCCTGTTCACTGAAGCGATGGCTCTGGCGCAACATGGTAATCACCTGATCCAGTGGTCGCCCGGTCTCACTAAGATAGCGCGCATCGAGTGAATACCCGGTGACGCCTGCCAACCATTGCGCGGTTTCATCCTGATAGCGGCCCAGTGATGCCTGCTGACACAAATCACCGAGGATGGCACCGGCTTCAACCGAGGCCAACTGGTCCTTGTCTCCCAGCAGAATCAAACGTGCGCCGGGTTTGAGGGCATCGACCAGCGCGGCCAGCATCTCCAGATCAACCATGGAGGCTTCATCAACCACCACCAGATCGACCGGCAACTGCTGGCTGCGGTGATGACGAAAGCGACGGCTGTCCGGTATCGGCCCTAACAGCCGGTGCAGTGTGGTCACTTCAGTCGGAATCGCGGCTTCCAGCTGCTCGGGTGTTTTACTCAAAGCAGCCAAGGGCAAATTAGCTACCTGAGCCGCTATCGACGCATTCAGGCGTGCCGCGGCCTTACCCGTCGGTGCAGCCAGGGCTATGCGCAATACGGGTTGCGCCTGCTGAAGCGCCAGGGCCTGCAACAGCGCCAGTAGCCTGACCACCGTAGTGGTTTTCCCGGTTCCGGGACCACCGGTAATCACGGCAAAGCCACGCCGTGCTGACAAGGCACAGGCAATTTTCTGCCAATCCGGCTGCGCTGTTTCAGCCGATGGTGGAAACAAGCTGTTCAACAAGGCCGCCATCGGCGCTTCCGGTAAGTCATAACAGTGATCGATGCGCTGCATCAGCGCAGTGCGAACCTGTTGTTCATAGTTCCAGTAACGGCGCAGGTAGAGTATCGGGCGCTCCGATGATCCGGATAACACCAGGGGCGCCGTGGCTTTTTCCGGCTGGTCACTCTGTCCATCCGATGCAAGCCGCTGAATTGCCGCAGACTGACTCAAACGCGCCCACCAACTCTCCGGACTCACCGACTGAAGCATCTGCAGGATACTGGCCAATGCCGGCGCATCGGGTCCAGCGGCTAACTCCAGATGGGTCAGGGCACCGATCAGATCCAGACATACATCACCATGACCGTTGCGCTCGCTGGTCAGGGCAATCGCCAGCAACACACAGGGATCTGACTCAGGCGCGGCCTCGGCTATATAACGACTCAATGCCAGATCCAGTGCACGGAGCTTTCCTTGCTGATGTAACAGATTCAGCCAGTTCAATGACGCTTCGCTATCCGCTTTCATGCCAGCACCTCATCCGTCAATGTCTGACCGGCAAACAACCGATCCAGCCCCTCAATCACCTGACGATCCGGCTTGTCAAAGAACACCCCCTGAGAGGCGGCACGATAGCCGCGCAAAAACACATAGGCAGCCCCCCCGATATGCCGGTCATAATCATAATCCGGCAAGCGCAAGCGCAACTGCCGATGCAGTGCTAGCAGGTACAGGAGGTATTGCAGATCATAGCGTTTTGCCAGTAGAGTCTGACGCATTACATCTTCAGAATAAGCTTGATCATTCACGCCTAACCAATTGGATTTCCAGTCTATTACATAGTAACGCCCCTGGTGTTCAACCACCAGATCAATAAAACCTTTGAGCATGCCATTTAAACGATTGGCGGCCAGTGGCGGTCGCGCCTGCCCTGCCAGCGTGCGCTGCTGCACCCATTGATCCAGTTTCAAGGTACTTACCTGATGGCTGGCAAACCAGAACTCCAGCTCGACACTGAACTGCTGGGGCGACAGAGCAGCCAGGTTGAATGGCGCCGCTCCCGGCTCCGACTGCTGTGGAAACTGCCAGTCCTGACGGATGAACTGCTGTAACCACTGCAGCAGCGGCTCGCTCCAGGATTGCAGTTGGCGCTGCTGACAGCGCTGGGTCAGATAGTCCAAACAGCTTGCCTGTAATGTCGGCTCCAACACGCCCGCAAACCCTTGCTGGCGTACGCCCTGACTGTCGACCCAAGTCAGCGCCGCAGCCCACTCCAGCAGACTGTGCAAGAACGTACCTATCTGACTGCCTTTAGGTAAGCCGTGCAGATCCAGTGCTGCCAAGGGATCGAGCCGGTCTGTCGCGTCGGTCTCTGCATCCTGGGTTTCCAGCAGCGTTTCCTGCCAGGCGGTTTCACTGACCTGCGTGGTGCCATGTTTCAATGCAGAATAACTGGCAATCCACCAGGGCTCATGGCTGAGTCGCGGTGCTGCTCTGGCGCTTAGTTCCACTTCAGGGCTGTCCGGTTGCCAGACCTCCGGCGGCTGTTCTGTCGACTCTTCTGACAGGACCTGCAGACTAAGATGTTTCAGTTGTTTTAACGGTTCAGCCAGATTGCCTGAGTTGGCGTCCAGCACATAGGCCAGCGCAGATGCGGCAAAGCTATCGGTTTCAGCCAGGCCTATCCAGTTGACAAAACGTGCCCGCGTCAAGCCTACATAGAGCTTGCGTAAATCCTCTGCCAGACGCTCAGTATCAGCCTGCGCCAGGTTTTCAGAATTAGCACGCAGATGCACTTCAACCTGCTGATCGGCGTTATGGGTGACCAGCAGGGTATCCTGTGCTTTGGCTTGTCGGCTATCGCTGATAAAGGGCAAAAACACCAAGGGATATTCCAGACCTTTGGATTTGTGGATGGTGACTACCCGCACCAGTTGCTCATCCGTTTCCAGACGCAACTGCTGCGCTTCACTCTGTTCATCCGGTTCCTGAATCGACTCTTCCAGATAACGTATCAATGCCTGCTCACCATCCAGCGTATCGGCCGCCTGGTGCAACAGTTCACCCAGGTGCAGCAGATCGGTTAACTCGCGCTCACCCTGCGGCCGCTGACCGGCACTCTGGGCAATATTGAAATCCTTTATCAGGCGATAGATCAACGGCAGAATACCCTGACGCTGCCAGATCTGGTGGTAGGTTATAAATTGACCTGAGTGACTTTCCCAGTACAACTCATCCTGATTCAGTCGCTCCAATGAGGCAATATCAGGGCGTAACAACGGACTGGCCAGCGCGGTACGAATGCGCTTCTCATTCAAGGGGTCAGACACCGCACGCAGCAGTTGTAACAGTTCGCTGGCAATCCAGGTCTGAAACACACTGGATCGGTCCGAAAGATAGACACTGGCGACCCCCAGTTGCTGCAACGCCTGCCGGATACGCGTGGCTTCACCGAGATTATTCACCAACACCGCGCAATCCGCTGGTTGCACCGCGCGCCAGCCACCCTGTTCTGCCAGGGGCAGCGTGGCGTTTCCCTGCTGCCCCTGTATCAGTAACTCGGTAATCTTGGCGGCAGTCAGTTGTGCCAGTCGCTCACGTGCATCACCCTTATTGAGCTTGTCATCTGTTTGCTCAACCAGCCAGCCTTGCAGTGCAGGGGCTTGCTCCCCGTCCAGCATCATTCCCGGCAAGTCGGCCTTTCCGGCCTTCACCGGCAAAAAGGGTACCGGATTACGCTCCCCGGTTTTGAACAGGAAAGCGCCTTGGGCACGTTGATCGGCCAGACTGAACACCTCATTGACCGAATCGATCAACGCAGACGAGGAGCGGTAGTTGGTATCGAGGGTGTAATGCTGCCCTTCACTGTCCTGACGTGCTTGCAGATAGGTATGAATATCTGCGCCTCGAAAGGCATAGATCGCCTGCTTGGGATCACCGATCATAAAGAAGCCGACCGGCATGTTATCAGGGCTTTGCTGATAAATTCGACGGAAAATACGGTACTGCACCGGGTCGGTATCCTGAAACTCATCGACCAGGGCCACTGGAAATTGTCTGCGAATCGCCGCGGCCAGCGCCTCTCCCTGGGTGGAAGCCAGTGCCTTGTCGAGACGCAATAGCAGATCGTTCTGGCTCAGACTGTTGGCCTGTTGCTTAACCTTCTCGATCCGTGCAGCAATCCAGTGCGCCGCATGACATAGCAGCTCAGGCTGAAGATCCGGCAAATCGGCCAGCACCTGCTTTAACTGGGACAAGGCCAGGCAGGCTGGGTGATCAACCGGGGCCTGTTGCGCATCTACCCAGATGTCACTGATCCCCTCGGATGACATAACGCGCCAGCTTTTACCCCCGAAAATACCCGGATCTTCCAGTGAGGCCTGCGCCAGCCAGTCGCTCAGTTTGTTCAACACGCCAGAACGGTGACCACTGTTGAGTTTTTTCGCCTGAAAGGCTTTCTGCTTAGCTGCCTGATCGAACAATTGCTGTAACTGGCCGATATAATCCTGCGCCCGCCACTCGGCCTTCAATGCATCCAGTTGCGCCGTGCGCTGTTGCCGATAACGCTGAATCAACTGCAAGGCTGACCCCGATGGATTGGCCAGATACGCCAGCTTATCCAGACAGGGCTTCACCTGTTTCAACAGGGCATCGGGTGATGCCCAACAATCGACCACCAGGGCCAACTGCTCCACTGGCAACTGACTGTAGGCACAACGCCAGTAATCTTCACTGGCCTGCTGTTGCCAGGCTTGCTCGCTGGTTTCCAGTTGCTGATCAAAGGCACTGCCGCTATCGAAGGCATGCTCTTTCAGCATGCGATAACACCATGCATGGATGGTGGAGATGGCTGACTCATCCATCCACTGCGCCGCCAGCGTTAATTGGCGTGCTGCCCGCGGGTGTTGATCATCTTGCAGTTGTTGCAGCAACGCCAGCAGCAGGGCATCGCTGGTGGTCGCTCCCTGAAATACCCCCGCCGCTTCCACCAGCCTTGCACGAATACGCTCACGCAGCTCCGCTGTCGCCGCATTGGTAAAGGTCACCACCAGTATTTCCGGTGGCAGCAGTGGTCGTATAAACGCCTGATCGCCGCCATGCTGAATTACCAGTCGCAGATACAGCAGTGCCAGGGTAAAGGTCTTGCCGGTCCCTGCGCTGGCTTCGATCAAAGCCTTGCCCTGCAATGGAAAGGTTAAGGGATCCAGACGATTAATGCTGTCACTCATGAGCGGGTTTCCTTCTGCGCTGTTACAGCCTGATGAAAGTCACCGTAGAGCGCCTGTGCATGCTGGACAAATGCACCTTCGGCCCAAAGCTGTTCAAGACCAGTACAGTGCTGATGAAAGAAACGGCTTTGCTGAAGGCTCTTATCCAGCGCCTCCAGCAGTTTGGTCTGGAGCTTACCCTCTGGAAACTCAGGTACAGCCGCGTCATCCCGGTTGGCCAGCCAGGCGATGGCAGTATCCAGGCTTAAAGGCGTGGGCGCCTGCAGTGTTGCATGTGCAGCTTGTAGCAGACGATCCAGACAGGCACGGGCCTGCTCCGCAGACGCCAGTGGTGCAAAGCGAATTTTGCCTTCAGGGGTCATAATCCAGGTGGTCAGTTTCAGGCCGCTCTGGTGAGCCAGCAGGTGCATCAGCCAGCCGCGCAAGTGATTGTGCCATTTGCGCGTCCGACCCTGTTTGATCAAGCCACTGCTTTGCAACAACAGCAACGCGACCTCCCCTGTTTCAGGGTTCTGATACAGGGGCTCAAGCATGGCTTCTACAGACAACACACCCCATTCGCTATGCGCTGAATACATCACTGGCTGGCTCTCCAGCGCGTCACTGAACTCAGTGCGTTCGGCCAACCAGTCGCTATAGACCGCATCCAGTCCCTGACACAACTGCTGCCCCTGCAACTGACCGAGACTGCCTTCAACCAGCAAGCCCTCCTGCTGAATACGCTGTACTTCATCACCGACGCGCTGCAAAAAGTCATCTTCATCCACGGCAGGCAGGATGGCGGATTGCAGCAGCCGGTCACGCAGTTGCCAAACTTCCAACCCATCCAGCGCAAAGCTTTCGGTATCGCGTAACACCTGAATAGATTCCGTTCGCGGCACTTGCAGACGCAGGGCGTAAAAGCTGTCGATCGGCTGCTTCATCAACTGCACCAACTGTGACAGAGACAAGGCGGTTTCCGGCTGCCAGGGCTCCAGCGATAGCGGTGATTGCGCCTGGCTGATCGGCTGATGTACCGCTAACCACTCGGAGGCATAACTGAACGGCGCGTGCGCAGCGGCGTCCTGATCAAAATAGCGGCGACTGAAAGGCTGTAACGGGTGCTCGATGGTCAGTTCATTGAGCAGATCGTCGGTCTGTCCTTGCCAACCCGACTGCAGGTGATCACGCAGTTGCCCGACCAGTACAGACGGTGGTCGCACGGAGTTATCGCGGGCACTGCGGCCCACCCAGCTGACCACCAGCTTCTCGCGCGCGGCCAGCAAGGCTTCCAGAAACAGATAGCGATCATCTTCTCGTCGGGAACGGTCACCGGGTCGATAGTCCTGTGCCATCAGATCAAAATCCACCGGTCTGACAGCGCGCGGATAAGCACCATCATTCATCCCCAGCAACCAGACTTGCCGAAACGGAATGGCACGCATCGGCATCAGCGTAGCAAAGTTTACCGACCCGGCCAGGAATGTCTGACTCAAACCCGGCTGATCCAGACCGGACAGCAGCTCTTCACGCACCACGTCGAGTGTTAAGGGTAGATCACTGGCTTCAGCCAACTCGATAGCCTCTAGCCACTGTGTTAACTGCTGCTCAAACTTGAGCAGCAACGCCTGATCCAGCTCTGACTGGGGCACAAAGAAATCCTGCAACAACTGCTGCAAACGGGCAGCCCATTCACCAGCATGGGTAGCTTGCTGCAGCGTGTGCCAGGCAGTTTCCAGTTGATCCAGCAACAGCACCAGCGGTCCTAACCTGGCAGCTTCGAGGCCAGCCACTTCAGCATAGGGTACGGTTCCCTGCCAGGCAGACGTTTCACCACTGGCATAGCCCAGCAGCATTCGCTTCAAGCCAAAACGCCAGGTATTAGCCGATACCCCTTCAGGCAGGTCCAGCGCTTCACGCTGCTCAGCATCCAGTCCCCAGCGAATATTGGCTCCCTGTATCCAGCGCTTCAGGCTGAGCAGATCGACCTCATCCAGTTCAAAACAGGCGCGCAAAGCGGGTACATCCAGCAGATCCAGCAGTTCGGTGACACTGAAGCGGGACTCAGGCAGATGCAGCAGACTTTCCAGTGCAATCAGCAAGGGCGCTTTGTGGCGTTGGCCCTGATCGGCAATATGAAATGGCAGATAACGCGGATCATCTCGATCCAGTTTACCGAACACAGCATCGATATGTGCGGCATACACCTGGATATCCGGCACCATCACCAGAATATCGCGGGGGTTCAAGGGTTCACCTGAGTGTTGCGCCGCCTCAAACTCGGCTAATAGTTGATCCTGAAGGATCTCCACCTCACGCTGCGGACTATGTGCTAGCATAAAGCTCAGGCTGCGATCTTGCACATCCACCTGGATCTGCATCGCCTGGCGCTCACTCAGGGTGCGCAGTTCCAGAATATCATCCTGCAGTTGTTGCAGCAGTGTTTCGTTCCCTGGCGATGAAAACAGATCTATGCGTTCAAAGTGCTGCTGATAGCTCTGCGGCTGATCACGCTCATCCAGCAGCCTCAGATAGTCACGTCCCTGACGCCCCCAGGCTGCCAGTAAGGGATGGCCGTGCAGATGCAGTTGATCTTCATCCAGATTATCCGGCACGCGGCGTTCAGAATTGCGCTGATAAGCCTTTTTGAACAGCTCCCGCCCTTCGATCAGATCGCCCCAATAGTGCTGACTGGGATTACACACAAACAGCATCACCTGGGAAAACTGCGACAGCACTTCGAGCACTTCCAGTGTTTGCCGGGGTAAGGAGGAGATACCGAACACGATGATTCGGCGTGGAAAGCCAGTCGGTGGTTGGTTAGCATCTGCCTCGCCAAGCTGCTGACAAAACACCTGATGCACGCTGGAACGGCTGGCATAACTGAGAAAATCAGCCTCCGAGTGAGCCTGACGAATATCCGCATTCAGCCACTGCCAGAGCAACGGCTGCCAGGCCTGCTCCGCCTTCAATGGCTGCCGTTCACCCGCTGCGGTGATCAACACCGATTCACCCTGCAGCCAGGCCTCCAGCCAATCGGCCCGGTAGACCTGATATTGATCATAAAGATCCGCCAGGCGCGCCGCCAACTGCCAAGTTCGTGACACGGAGGGGTCCTGATCGAGAAAATGTTGCAGCGGCTGTAGCACCTGAGGATCAGGCGCTCTGGCAGCCAGGGCTGGCAGATCACTGAGCAATCGCAGCAGCCGCCAGGTCAGGGGGGCTTTATCAAAGGGGGAAGCACTGGGTAGCTGGGGAAACTCCTGACGATAAGCCTGCCAGATAAACCGCCCCGGCAGCATCACCTGCAACCCCGCCGCAATACCCAGCCCGGATTCCGCTCCATCCCCCGAGTTCGCCGCCAGTGCCAGTTTCAGCCACTGCGCAATACCGTTGCTTTGCACCAGAATCACTTCATTTTCCAACGGCTTAAGCGGGTAATGCTGAGTCCAGCTCACCATCAAATGACGCAGCTCTTCAAGATGATTCCCCTGAATCACCATAAACCCTGGAATCAAGGGGTCAGCCAGCTTGGTTTTTATATTCGGCACTCTTTCTATCGCCCCCATGAGATGTTAGCTTTGCTGGCCTTCCAGTTTGTAGGCTTACCCAATTGTTGAAGTTTACATCACCCAGTGCTTCGCCACGAATAGTTGCCTCGGTTATGTTTTGATTCTCTTCACTTAGGTTCACATTACTCATCATCGACTGGTAATGAGCCGCTCTTTCATCTTTTGTAGTCGCTAAATCCAGATAGAGAGGATGCTCTGAAATCAGCGGGTCCACTACTCCAAGCGCATTGTGGTGATAGCTTGACCAAGGGTATTCTTTGGGATCAATGACCAAACCGGCTTTTACCGGGTTCATTTCGATATACTTGTATAAGGTGAAAAGGTAATGATCGCTGTCTACAAGACATGATTTAAACCGCCCTTCCCAAATGGTGCCTGTCCGTTCCCGACTGGAATTAAAATATCGGACATAGCGATTGGTCAGAGACTGCATAAACACGGCCAAATGGTGTTTGTCTTTTGGCGTAATCAGTAGATGCAAATGATTTGTCATGATGACGTAGGCATGCAACTGGCAATCTGCTTTTATGAGTGACTTCGCGATATCGGCAAGGATACGTGACATATCCTCTTTGTTTTCAAATACTTTTTGACGATTGTTACCTCGATGCATGATATGCAGAGGCTGATTGGGCAATACCAATCTAGGCAGTCTAGCCATGAGGTTACATCCTTGTAGTAATCAGACTGAATCCAGTTTACTCAATGAATCGATGATATCAACTTTTTAATCAAGCTGGCTGACCCCTTGAAGATTTCGTGTCTATACTGCGACTATAAACTTTTATAGGAATATATGGTTTTATGACACGGATATCGACAGGTATCAGGCTTTACTGCCTGCTGCTGGCTTTGATGCTCACTTTCAACGCTCAGGCTGACATGCAAAGCGTTCGTATTGGTGTGTATGAAAATCCACCTAAAATCATGCTGGGGCCTGATGGCAGGCCTTCTGGCATTTTAGGGGAACTGATTCAGGAAATCGCCCTGCGTGAAGACTGGCAACTCCAGGCAGTTCCGTGTAATTGGGATGTCTGTCTGCAACTGCTGCAAGAAGGTAAAATTGAATTAATGCCGGATGTGGCCTTCAGTGAGCAACGACAAACCCTGATGTCATTTCATCACCAGCCCGCCTTGCACAGTTGGTCACAGGTGTTTCGTCATGCTGATGTAGAAATCGACTCTGTACTGGATCTGGATCAAAAGCGTGTTGCCATTCTTGCCGGTTCAATTCAACAGGATTTTTTAAAGCAGATTAATCAAGAATTCGGCATACAGATGGAGCTAGTACGCGTTAGTGATCTGCAATCAGCTCTCAACCTGCTAGCCGAAGGCAAGGCCGATGCACTGGCTACCAACAATCTGTTTGGTGGTTATCATGGCAACGGCTATGACCTCAAACAAACCTCCATTTTATTTCAACCGGCACGACTGTTTTTTGCCACATCACTTAATCAACACCCCGAATTGTTGGAAAAAATTGATTATTGGCTGGAACAGTGGGGCGCTGAACAGGACTCCCCCTACAACCGTATTCTGCAAAACTGGCAATCATCTGTTGAAGTACAGGTTATTCCCAGGTTTGTATGGGTCGGTTTGATTACGCTGCTTGGCCTGCTACTACTGGCTTTGTTAACTATGCGATACCTCAGGCAAAAAGTGCAGCGCACCCAGCATGAATTAAAAATGAGTGATGATAAGCTCATAACGATTCTCAACAACCTGCAAGCCTATGTTTACATCAAGGATCCACAACACCGTTACTTATATGTTAGTCCCAAAGTCTGCGAATTATTCAATTGCACTGAAGAAGAAATTTTAAACAAAACCGATGAAGCTTTTTTTGATAGTGAATCTGTAGCTGAGATTTTCCGTCTGGATGACCGTGCACTTATGAGTGGCGACAGCATTGTCAAAGAAGAAGTAAACAAGCTTCCTGGTGAAAATGAGCCACGCACCTTTCTCTCAGTAAAGGTGCCTATGCGCGACTCAAAAGGACAGATCTACGCCCTGTGTGGGCTGGCAACGGATATATCAGAACAAAAACGTCATAAAAAAGAAGTCCATCAACTGATTTTTTATGATGTGCTTACCGGACTGCCTAACCGAAGATTACTCATGGACCGTTTGCAGCATAGCCTGGCAAGTCGCCATAACCAACAGGGTAATGGTGCCGTCATTCTTATCGATCTGGACAATTTTCGTACCCTGAATGACACCCTGGGACATCAGGCAGGCGATCAACTGCTCACAGGCATCGCCACGCGGCTGAGCGAACATATACGTGCCAGCGATACGTTAGCGCGCTTTGGCGGTGACGAATTTATGTTATTACTGGAAGACCTGTCCACTGATGATACTTTACTGCTGAACCAGGTCGAGCAGGTACTGGATAAGATTATTGCGGCTCTTGAGCACCCATTTCGAATACAGAATCAGGAATACACCACCTCGGCCAGCCTGGGTGTTGCGCTTTATTCAGATAGTAAACATAACCCGGAAGAGCTGATCAAACGGGCTGAACTGGCCATTTATGATGCCAAGAAAGTCGGACGAAATCAGATACGCTTTTTTGATACCAGCATGCAACAAAAAGCCGAACACCGGGCTGAACTGGAGTTTGGTCTGCGTCGAGCACTTAAAAATCAGGAATTTATTCTTTACTACCAGCCACAGTACCATGCTGAAGGCGAAATGACCGGCGTAGAAGCCCTGATACGCTGGCAACCACCGGAACAGCCGCTGGTATCACCGGGTGATTTTATCCCGGTTGCTGAGACAACTGGCCTGATACTTCCGTTGGGACAGTGGATTTTGCGTACCGCCTGTCAGCAACTGGTTAGCTGGTCGGAGCATCCCGATACCGCTCATTTGACCATTGCGGTCAATATCAGTGCCGCGCAGATGCACCACAATAGTTTTGTTGATGACGTATTGAGTATTCTGCAAGAAACCGGTGCACCAGCTAATCGGCTGGAACTGGAATTAACCGAAAGTCTGCTGATAGATAATATTGAACAAACTATTGAGAAAATGTTGTTACTAAAAGCAGAAGGTATCCGTTTCTCACTGGATGATTTTGGCACAGGCTTTTCATCGCTGAGTCTGCTGATCAGCCTGCCTCTGGATACCTTGAAAGTTGACCAGGCGTTTGTGCGCGATATGCACAGGGATGCGCGTGATCTTGCCGTAGTCAGAACCATTATCGATCTGGGGCGCAGCCTGGCATTAAATGTGATTGCGGAAGGCGTTGAAAACCTTGACCAGCGCGATGCACTACAGCGCTTCGGTTGCCGTTCTTTTCAGGGTTTTTTATATGCCCGGCCTATGCCCATAGATGCCTTTGCTTCACACAAAAATACCATCCCTCCATATCAAGGCCTGTAAGGATTAACTTGTTTGTCAGGAACCTATTCAATGCTGGATAGCCATACCTAGTGAGTTTTGCAAAAACAACATGGAGTAATAGATGTCCGAGCAACGTCTGCAGACACATTTCAAACCCAAGACAGGGTCTGACCGGGTGGCCTATTACATGACCCGCTTGCTGCGTTTTTTTGCCGATAAATTTTTTGCCCAGCGCTATGGTCATCGTGCTGTCGTGCTAGAAACCGTCGCTGCGGTACCTGGAATGGTGGGTGGAGCCCTACAGCATTTGAAATCAATACGACGAATTAAAAGTGACGAAGGCTGGATTCGAACGTTACTGGAAGAGGCTGAAAATGAGCGCATGCATTTAATGACCTTTATAGAAATCGCCCAGCCAAACCGTTTCGAACGTTTGCTTATTATGCTGGTACAAGGAATTTTCTATAACAGTTTTTTCCTGCTCTACCTGATCTCACCACGAACAGCACATCGCTTCGTGGGTTATCTCGAGGAGGAAGCAGTATACAGTTACACTGAATACCTGGAAGGTATAGACAGCGGACTCTATGAGAATGTACCTGCGCCCCGCATCGCCATAGACTACTGGCAGCTCCCGGAAGATGCACGCCTGCGTGAGGTAATATTGGCTGTACGGGCCGATGAAGCCAAGCATCGCGATGTTAATCACGACTTTGCCAATCAATTAAACCCTTAACCCTTGAGGATCGGCAGGACACTCTAGTGTTAGTTGTCTGCGTCATCCCTTATTTCGAAGCCGGTGTGGCTGTCATCCCAGTCGCCAGGCTCAGCAATCACTTCAGCTACCGTGGCTAACTCCGGACCTTGATTCAACCAGGCTTCGACATGATGAACATTGATCTCTTCACCACATAACATGGCTTCAACACTACCATCAGCCAGATTGCGCACCCAGCCTACCACACCGTGGGCCTCGGCCTGCTGCTGGGTAAAGCGCCGAAACCAGACCCCTTGTACCCGGCCAACCACGCGGACATGTAAACATATTTTTGCCATAGTCAGTGCTTCCGTAACAGTCAGTTATCAGGATTAATGTAACATACCACCAAGCTTAGCCATGCCTGTTTTTAGCTTCAATCCACTGCGCCATATACTGCGTGCTTTTCATGCTGTGATGCCTGAGCATCTGGCTGATAAAATGCTGCTGTCTAAGGGCTTCGCGCTGCTGATAGTGTTGCAGAATACGCGCAATAAAACCCGGCTCTAACTCAGCACGGTTATACAGCTGCTCAAGTATTTGATCACCCTGCTGCTGTGCCTGTTGCCAGCCGTCTTCGTTGGTATAGAGGTACACTGCCTGCTGGACAAACGCCGTCTCATCGGCACAAACTGCACCGCTCCAGGGCAACCCGGCATGCATGCCTTCAGCCCCTGTTGGTGTGGTAACACTCGGCGTACCAGTCTGCATCGCTTCCACCAGCTTACCTTTCAACCCGGCGCCGAAACGCAACGGCGCCAGTAACACCCGCGCCTGCCCTACCACCTGCCTGGCATTATCGGCCCAGCCTTTTACCAAAAAGCCTTGGGCTGGATTGTGCAGTTGTGTCGCCTTAGGTGGCGGATAAGCGCCGTAAATATGCACGCTGGCATCCGGTAACTGCTGACGAATAGCTGGCCAGAACATCTGCTTCAGATAGAGCACTGCATCCCAGTTGGGTGCATGGCGAAAGTTGCCGATGCTGACAAAGTCACTTCGCTGGGCAAAGCTTAAACGCTGCTGTTTCTGCGTCGCTGTAATCGGCTGCAGCATAAATGGCAGGGTATACAACTGGGTTGTGGGAACTTGAAACTGTTGTTGCAGCAAGCGGGTTTCGACGGCTGAGATCATCAAGGTCAGATCAGCACGAAAAATGGCGGCCACTTCGCGTATTGACAACTCACTGTGCAAGTCTTCCGGTTGATATTCACGCCCGGCCTTAAACGCCTGATGACGTGCATGACGAAGACTGTGCAGGTCTTCAGTGTTCAAGATACGCAAGGCCTGAGGTAGGTGCTTTTCAACCCGCCAGCCAAACTGCTCTTCCATCATAAACCGGTCGAACATAACAATATTCGGTGATTTATCCAGTAAAAACTGATCAAATGAACTGCAGTTCAAGCGTATAACATGGCTGTTGATACCCAGCTGAGCCAGATCGATCTGATGCTCGGTCGGTTGTGCCGGACTGGCAAAATCCACCTGCCAGCCCTGATTGATAAAGCTTTGCAGCAACTGCATCATACGACTGCCAGCTGCCGATGAATCAGGTTCCGGCCAGACATAGCCGATCACCAACACCTTGAAGTCTGAATCACTCAACGCAGTGCTTCCCGCAAACGGTAGTACCACATCCCTGCTGCCAGCATCGGATTACCCAGCCAATCACCCATGGGGACACGCACATGTGAACAGCGGGCAAAGACATCAAACTTATCCAGTTGACCGCTAATCGCCTCAGCCATAATTTCACCCATAATATGGCTACTGGCCACACCATGACCGGAATACCCCTGACAGTACCAGACATTGGGGGATAACTGACCCAATTGCGGAATACGGTTGACCACAATCCCCATGGCACAACTCCATTGATGTTCAATATGAACACCTTTCAACTGAGGAAAGGTCGCTTCAATTGCGGGTCGCAATTCAGCCGCTATATCGCGGGAGTCACGGCCGGAGTAATTACAGCCACCCCCAAAAAGCAGGCGTCCATCGGCGGTCATGCGGTAGTAATCCAACACAAAACGGCAGTCATATACGGCCAGGTTCTCCGGATTCAACTGCCTGGCTAATTCACCCAGAGGTTCAGTTGTGACTATGCCCCCCATCGCGGGAAAAATCATCCCGCCCAGTTGCTTTTGAGCCAAGCGATGATACACATCACCCGCCAGCAAAACATGACTGGCACGAATACGGCCTCGATCAGTGACTACAACCGGCTTACCTCCCTCTTCAATGGCCTGAACCTGCGTCTGCTCAAAAATCCGGGCACCCAAAGAAACCGCTGCACGCGCTTCACCCAGACAGAGGTTCAATGGGTGCAGGTGCATATTGCGGTTATTCCGAAGCGCTCCGCAATACAGCTCTGTTGCCAACACCGCCTGGACGCCATCTGCATCAAGTAAGCTGACCTGATCGGCCATACCGCGAGCCTGCGCCTCGGCATAACTCTGCTGGAGTTCATCCAGGTGTACCGGCTTCATCGCTGTATGCAGATGACCAAAGCGCAGATCACAGTCAATGGCATACTTCTCAACACGCTGACGAATAATGTCGTGTCCATGCCAACGCATAAACCAGATAAAATCATCGACATCCTTACCCAGCGTTTCACGCATCTGCTTCCGCATCGCCGCATCGCCGGACAAGCTGCCGGTCACCTGACCGCCATTACGACCCGAGGCGCCCCAGCCAACACGATTGGACTCCACGACCACCACACGGTACCCGCGCTCAGCCAGTTCCAGCGCTGACGCAATGCCGGTAAAGCCTGCACCTATAATCGCCACATCCGTTTCTATATCTTCCTGCAAAGGCGGGTAAGCGATTTGATCATTCACTGTGGCACTGTAGTAGGAAGGCAAGCGCTCCTGATGAGGTGCCCCAGCCAAATTTTTATGTTGCATCAGTCAATCCTTCATCATCCTGAAATCTATCAAGCCGTGTGGCGATACCAGCGCCAGTCCTGCTCACCCACTTCAGCCATAAACTGCTGGTACTCAGCCTGCTTAACTGCCTGATAAATTTTGAGAAATGCAGGGTCTATCAGCTCGGGTAGCCAAGTCGAGGTGGAACAGGCATTCAGGGTGGTTAGCCAATCACCCGGCAGGGTTTCAGTCACCTGGGCATAACCATTGCCAGTCACCGGTGCACCTGGATCTATTTGTTCATCAATACCACGCAGCACACCAGCCAGAATCGCAGCTGCTGCCAAATACGGATTGGCATCAGCACCACAGATACGGTGTTCAATATGACGACTGGCAGGCGGACCTCCGGGAATACGCATCGATACCGTGCGGTTATCGACACCCCAGGTGGGCGCCAGCGGTGCGTAACTTTCCGATTGGAAGCGCCGATAGGAGTTGGCGTTAGGGCAGAAAAACAGCAGTGTATCGACCAGACACGCCAGCATGCCACCAATCGACCAACGCAATAGTGGCGTTCCAGCCGGATCATCGCTGGCGAAGAGATTCTTACCTTGGCCATCGTTCAGACTGATATGCATGTGCATGCCTGAACCTGACAGCTGTGCAAAGGGTTTAGCCATAAAACAGGCTTGCATGCCATGCTGATGTGCCACCCCTTTCACCAACCGCTTGTAGCGCACTGCCTGGTCCATAGCGGTCAAGGCATCACCATGCTGTAGCGTGATTTCAACCTGACCGGGTGCATATTCAGATATCGCCGTGCGCGCCGGTATGCCTTGCAGTTTGCAGGCGGCGTAGAGATCCGCCAGAAACGGCTCTAATTGTTCCAGCTCACGCAGGCCATACACTTGCGTGGTGCCGGGTCTGGCACCACTTGGCTCAGGTGCCAACTGAGGTTGGCCAAGGCTGTTGGTTTGTTGATCCAACAAGTAGAACTCCAGCTCACAAGCCATCACAGGATAATAGCCTTTGGCTTCCAGGCGCCCGATAACCTGCTTTAACAGATGACGCGGATCAGCCACGGCCGCAGGCAGCCCCTGTTGTGGATGCATACTGACTTGTAGTGCTGCTGTCGGAATGCTTCGCCATGGCATGGGCACCAGGCTACCCGTCAGTGGGTAGGCACGGCAATCAACATCACCGACATCCCACACCAGGCCCGAATCTTCGACATCGTCGCCGTTAATAGACAGGCCCATAATAGTGCTTGGCAGGGGGCGACCGGATTCATACACCGGCAACAGCTCCTCGCGATGCAGCAGCTTGCCCCTCGGCACACCATTGGCATCCAGAATAAACAATTCGAACAGCTCTATATCAGGATAACGATCCAGAAAATCGAGTGCTTCCTGCACTTTTGCAAACGCCATGACTAGCTCCTCGTTGTTATAAAACAGCTATTTATTGCTATAGCTCCAGTGAAAATAGCAAAAATATCTATACGACACGAGCACTAGATGGCACTGTCTTGGCGATCAACTCAGTCAAGTGGATAGAGCAACGAACCTAACCCGTCACTTTTCACCATGGGATCATCTGCATTCACGATTATTTCAGCACGATTTAACACATAGGCTTTACCGGTAATGCTGTTTTCAACCAGCGTTTGCCCTTCTACCTGACTCAAACCGGTAAATCGGCCAACAAAGCGGGTTTCTCTCAAAGAGCAGGTTTCCAGCGTATCTCCTGGCACAATGCGCTTTTCATACTGCATCAAAGCCAGACGCGCAGAGGTACCGGTACCCGTGGTACTTCGACAGATCACACCCGGATGCACGTAGGTAGCCGAACGTGATTGATACTGCCCCTTTGCCGGATTTTCAACCGGCCCCATAAAATGCAGGAAAGGAATGGGGCCGACATCATCCAGTGAATAATGACGAAAATTTTGCTCTATTCTAATCGCCTCAATTATCGCGTGTGCACAGACACTTAAACGGGCTTCTTCATCGAGTGTCAGATTGAAACCCAGCTCGGCTGCATCCACCAGAGCGTAAAAACCACCACTGTAGGCAATGCTGTAGGTCACCTCCCCCAAGCCGGGTACCAGGATAGTTTGTTGATAGCTATCGATATAACTGGGAAGGCCTTCACAGGTAATTGATTCCACCACCCCGTCGCGTATCTCAGCGTCGATCTGTACCAGTCCAGCCGGTGATTCCAGCATAAATTGCTGTCGACCTTCCTGCTTGGGTACCACACCCAGTTCCAGCACAGCGGTTGCTGTGCACAGGGTGTTGGAGCCGGAATAGATCGGATAGCCCATCACCTCCATAATAATATAACCGGCGACCGCTTGCGGGTTAGTGGCTGGCACCAGCAGATCCACCGACATTTCCGGAATACCATAGGGTTCGGACAATAACAGTGTCCTCAGCCCATCAGCCTGGTGCTGCAGGTATTCCATCTGTTGTCGGACATTCTCTCCCGGTAGGGCTTTTACACCGGCATAGACGATCCGGCTAACGTCCCCTCCGGCATGCGTATCCATCAAATGCAGACTCAGTTGTCTACTCATACTTCAGCCTCCGGCAACGCAAAAGGAGCACCATGTTCAGCCCATTCACCATCCGGAACAATGACTATTTTTCCCAGATAGTTACTGCTTCGGTTAACAAAATAGGTTTCAGCCGCATGCAAGTCTGAAAGCCGAAAAGTACCATGCAAAACAGGTTTGAGTTTCCCCTGCTCTATCCAATGCATTAATTGTTGTGCCTCTTGCCGGGTTCCATGCGACACACCAAAAATCTGCACTTGATAAAGGTAAATTCGTGTCCACATCACCTGACTGATATTACCACCACTGGCACCGGCAATACTTAGGCGCGGATAGGTTGTTCGGGCATGCATATCCTGAATCATGGTATCGATAAAACGATCAGTCATCTCTCCGCCCACAAGATCCATCACGGCATCAATCGGGGCACCACCAGTCGCACTCAGCACACGCTCGACAAAATCATCCATACTTCCGCGATCTATTACAGCTTCAGCTCCCAGCTCTAACAAGCCCTCAGCTTTATCTGGCTGACTCACAGCATAAGGAATGGCATCCATAATACGACATAGTTGAATCAGGGCTGTACCCACGCCACCACTAGCACCAGATACCAGCACTCGCTCTCCAGCACAGACCTTGGCTGCCGTTAACATATGATACGCGGTTTGATAGGAACACATGCCCATTGAAGCCAATTCAGCATCGGCCAGGTCTTTATTCGGCAGGTGATAAAACTGATTTGCTTTTACTGCAACATAGTCAGCATAACCACCATCAGCTCCATGGCCATAGTAGTCAGGCATCAGATTCAGGTTTTCACGCTCATCCGGGTAGAGATTAAAGTCCAGTAAACCACGCTCGCCTATGCGAGACACGGGTACATCCCGACCTGCGGCAACAATTCTACCGACAACATCCGCACCCTGAATACGTGGAAAGGTTAGGGTTGGCGTCCCTCCCATCTGAAAGGACGTGACTTCGTTGCTGCTGCCAACCGGATACAAACCTTCACGCGCTTTTCTGTCCGTATTATTTTTTGCCGTTGCAGTGATTTTCACCAGGACTTCATCATCTTTAGGCTCTGGTACTGGCACATCCTGACGATAGACCAGTTGCTCCAGCCCGCCATGACCCATTAAACACATTGCACTCATGGAAACAGGAACCATGCAGCCTCCTAGTGATATTTATTATTTGATCCAGTATCGACTTTAGGTTAAGCGCTCTGTTATGTAAATCAAAATGCCAGTGTATTTCCATCCCAGTTCAATAATTGACCACTCGCCTCAGGCGCTAGAGAATTTATGACTTCCACTAAACAATGCGCCGCATCTTCAGGTGTTTTAAGCTGACCAGCTGGTACACGCTGCTGGAAAGGTTCAGACAAACCACTAGCTGTTGTACCCGGATGGTAGGTGGCCAAAGCCGATAACGGAAAGCGCCGTTGCCACTCTATTGCTGTGGTTTTAACCAGCATATTCAAAGCCGCTTTGGATGTACGATAGGCATACCACCCCCCTAATCGATTATCACTAATACTGCCAACCTTTGCTGAAATCGCCATAAATCTTAGGACGGTATCACGCTTCATTCGGCCACTTACGTGCTGTAAACAAGCCGCCGTCACTAAAACATTTGCGGAAAATGAAGCAAGTAATGCCTCCTGAGTCAGTGCCTCGGTGCGCTTCTCTGGCCTTTGTGTTTCTGACCAAAGCAGGCCATTGGTTACCAGAAATTGATCGGGTAAGGCTAAGTTGTGAAGTGTCTGCGTAATTTCATGCCAGTCCCAGGAGGCGATGTGTATCTGATTAATATTGTCAGGCAGATCGTTTGGATGTCTGGTAATGAGGGTAACCGATGCTCCGGTAGAGGCTTTGAGCCGAGCAACAGCTGAGCCTATAGCTCCGCCTCCCAGGATGTAGATAGTTGACATATTTTCACTCCGATTATTTGTACTTATTACGGCTGGAGGTGTTTATTGGAGCTATTATCGTTATTGCTCTATTTGACAAGCATCCTGGTTGATCTAGGCTGAAGACAGTCACTCACACCCAAAAATAAGCATAACAAGGAGTTCATCATGAAATGGCAATCCCCTCTTCTGGCTCTACTTCTGCTTTTATTTCTGCTGCCACTGTCATCGGTTGCTAACGAGGAGAAAAAACTCTATATCATCTCTCCAGCAGACGGTGAAACCCTTAGCAACCCGGTTACTGTTCACTTTGGAGTGAAAGGCATGGGAGTTGCACCTGCTGGCGTTGATTTCCCAAACACCGGGCATCACCATCTGTTAATCAATGTCGACACCTTGCCCGCTCTGGATATGCCGGTCCCAACGGATGAACGTCATTTGCACTTTGGTGGTGGGCAAACCGAAGTCACCCTGGAGCTGGAACCCGGTGAGCATACGCTGCAGCTGCTAATGGGTGATTTGATGCATATCCCCCATACTGAGCCAATGATCTCGGAGAAAATAACCATTACAGTCGAGTAAGCAAAGCCTTGCTGCAAATAAACGGGGATGTGGTTGGATTTTTGTGACCAGGCTTGCCGACAAGCGATAGATTTTGTGGAACAATACAGCGCATTTGGTAACGGCCTGAATTTCATTTATGAGTCCAACCCGCCCCCGTATCCTGATTCTCTCTGCCTATGACGCCGCCAGCCATCAGCGCTGGCGGCAACAGTTAGTAAACTCATTACCTGAGTTTGAGTGGCATTGTCTGTCACTGCCGCCCCGTTACTTCAGTTGGCGGATACGCGGTAATGCGCTGAGTTGGTTGAATGAGCCCTTGCTGCAACAGCCCTGGGATCTGCTCCTGGCCACTTCCATGACGGATCTTGCCAGCCTGCGCGGTTTTCATCCAAAACTGGCGCAAGTGCCTGCTCTGCTCTATTTGCACGAAAACCAGTTTGCTTTTCCGGACTCTGGCCGTCAGTTCAACAGCTATGAGCCACAAATGATTAACCTTTACAGTGCCGTTGCCGCAGACCGGTTGCTGTTCAACAGTGAGTGGAATCGCCAGAGTTTTGTTCAGGGTGTCGCCGGACTGTTAAAAAAGCTGCCCGATGCACTCCCCAAGGGCCTGCCACAGGCGTTGTTGGCTAAATCGTCCATCTTGCCAGTTCCCATAGAAGACAAGCTGTTTGTTAAACGCGCACGCCTGACAGATACCCGTTGCCCGCACCTGCTTTGGAACCATCGCTGGGAATACGACAAGGGACCAGATCGTTTACTGAAACTGCTGGATAATCTGGTAGCACGCGGACAGGATTTTCGTTTAAGTCTGGTAGGTGAGCAGTTTCGACAGCAACCCGAGGCCTTTGCACAGATTCAACAGGCACACCACAGCCGCCTGTTGCACTTTGGTTATCAAACCCAGGTCGATGAGTATCATCAACTATTGCAGCAAGCTGATATCGTGTTATCCACCGCTCTGCACGATTTTCAGGGCCTTTCCATGCTCGAAGCCATGGCCTCTGGCTGCCTCGCGCTAGCACCAAATCGCCTGGCTTACCCTGAGTACATCCCGACTGAGCAGTGTTATGCCAGCCATCCCCAAGACCCGGATACCGAAGCTGACGCCGCCGCCGAACAGCTGATTCACTGGCTACACAACCCACCAGAACAACCCGCACCCAATAACTGGCGTCTTTCCCAACTAACCCCCGCTTACCGACAAACCATCAAGGGGTCAGCCAGCTCATCAAGGGGTCAGCCAGCTTGATCCTCTAAACTATTTAAAAACTCAGCCACCACTTGCGACGCTGGCCCGTAATAGCCCTGATCAAAATCCTCACGAGTAGGTTCCATATTCAGCTCCACGGTCATGGCGCCAGCATCCTGAGCCACGCCCAAAAACCCAGCCGCGGGATAGACTTTTCCGGAGGTGCCAATTGAGATAAACAGATCCGCTGTCGCCAGGGCATTGAAGCAATTATCCAGTTGATAGGGTACTTCACCAAACCAGACAATATCAGGCCGTAACGGCTGTGGCGTGTCACAGCAACGGCAACGGTCGGATGCGCTTAAAGCGCCATGCCATGGGTGAGACAAACCACTGCGCGTACACAGTGCGCTTAGCAACTGCCCATGCATGGGGATCATATTCCGACTACCAGCTCGTCGATGCAGATCATCCACATTCTGGGTGATCAGGGTAAACTGCCCTCCCCGCGCGGTGTGGCTGGCTTCAAACTCAGCCAGCGCCAGATGTGCCAGATTAGGTTCAACGGCCGGGTCCTGTAACTGGGCACGGCGCAGGTTATAAAAGCTATAGACCAGATCAGGGTTACGTAGAAATCCTTCCGGCGTAGCGACATCTTCGATGCGGTGATCTTCCCACAAGCCATTCTGGTCACGAAAGGTTCGAATACCTGACTCAGCTGAAATACCCGCCCCGGTGAGTACAACAACATGCTTGAATTTCATAGGCACGCCTCCGTTTGTGTCGTATCAGCACGGCTAACCTCTTCACCAAATTGCAAAGCCGCCAGACGCTGATACAGCTCAGACTGTTGCAATAATTGTTGATGCGTACCCGAGGCCACTAATTGCCCCTGATCCATCACCAAAATTCTGTCAGCAGAAATCACCGTCGACAAGCGATGCGCAATCACCAAGGAGGTACGCCCCTGCATGAGTTGATCCAGAGCCGCTTGAACCAGTTGTTCACTCTGCGCATCCAGGGCACTGGTGGCTTCATCCAATAACAGTACCCGAGGATCACGCAGCAAGGCCCGCGCAATCGCCATGCGCTGGCGCTGACCACCGGATAACTGAATCCCGCCGGTCCCCAAGGGGGTTTTCAACCCCAGTGGCAAGCGTTGAATGAATTCCCAGGCCTGTGCCTGAGAAGCGGCTTCAACCAGCTCGGCTTCCGTGGCATCAGGGCGACCAAAACGCAAATTTTCTTCCACGGTACCGGTAAACAGAATGGTTTCCTGAGCCACCAGGGCCATACAACTGCGCAGCGCCTGAGGATCCAGCGTTTTGATATTAACGCCATCCAGGCAGATATCCCCCTGGGCAGGATCGTAGAAGCGCAGCAGCAATTTCAGCAGACTGGATTTGCCCGCGCCAGAGGGTCCCACCAAGGCAATACGCTCACCTGGCTGGATCGTTACCGAAAAATCACTGATTACTGCCGTTTCCGGGCGCGACGGATAAACAAAGCTCACCCCCTGAAAAATCACCTCGCCACGCAGAGGGACTGGCAAAGGTGTTACCGTTTGCGGTGAGAAGATGGCAGGCGTGGCATCCAGCAATTCCAGTAAACGTTCTGTGGCACCTGCCGCACGTTGCACTTCACCGGCCACCTCGGCCAGAGTAGCGACAGCACCGGCGGCTATCAGGGCATAGAACACAAACGCCGTCAGCTCACCGGGGCTCATCCGGCCAGCCAATACGTCGTGTCCACCCTGCCAGAGAATCAGCCCGACCGCCGAAAAAATCACCATCAATGCAAAACCGGTCAACAAGGCCCGCTGCACAATACGTGCCCGTGCACTCTGGAAAGCCTGCTCCACCCGGTACGAATAATGACGCTGATCTTCAGCTTCATGTACCGATGCCTGCACCGTTTCAATACCGTGAATTACTTCACCGGCATAACTCCCCAGCTCCGCCACCCTGTCCTGACTGGAGCGCGACAGACGACGGACACGCCGCCCAAACCAGACCACCGGTATCACCGTCACCGGAATGCCGACCAATACCAGCAAGGTCAACATCGGACTGGTAATAAACAGGAAAATCAGCGCACCAATAAAGGTCAATAGATTGCGCAGCGCCATGGAGATCGATGAGCCGAACAGGCTTTGCAGCACCGTAGTGTCGGCCGTCAGACGACTTTGAATCTCGCCACCACCATTACGGGCAAAGAATTCCGGCTCCAGGGTCAATAGATGCTTGAACACCTGAGTGCGCAGATCAGCCGCCAGCCGCTCGCCAATCCAGCTGACATAGTAAAAGCGTGCGGCTGACGCCATGGCCATCACCAGCACCACGACCAGGGTCACCAATAAACCGAAATTCAGCCACTGAACATCATTGTCGGCAAAGCCCCGGTCCACAACCAGTCGCAACCCCTGCCCCAATAGCAACACACACCCGGCGGCCACGACCAGCGCTATGGCGGCGATTGTCATCTGCAGCGTGTAAGGCCGCAAAAAGCCTGATAAACGCAACAGCAGTTTTGGATGTGCTTTTAATTGTGTCATGGGTTTCCTGTCAATACTGGCTGTGCTGGATTACAGTGATTGTAGCGCGATCAGCCAGTGATGATACAACGGAATACCGATAATCACATTGAGCGGAAATGTCAGCCCCAGCGCAGCCAGCATTGCCAAACCTATATTGGCATCGGGAATGGCATTACGGATAGCCGCCGGTGCCGCAATATAGGAAGCACTGGCGGTCATACTGGCCAGAATCACCACCGATCCAACCGGCAACTCCAACCAGATCCCCATAAGCAAGCCTGTCATAGCCAGTATCGGTGGTGCTACCAGAGCAAACACCAGCACCCGCCACTGTGCCCGCGGGAAAGGCCTGAGTGTTGTGGCGGCGGTCAGCCCCATATCCAGCAGAAATAGTGCCAACACCACATGGAATGCGCCCGTCAGTAAGCCGGTAACATTGGCACCCTGCTCCGGACCATACACAACACCAATGATCACGCCACCCACCAGCAAAATAACACCCCGATTCGTCAGCGCTTCATGCCAAAGCCCGGAGAGGCTTGACCCCGTGACAGGTACCGCTCGGCGGTAGAGTAACAACGCCACAATAATGGCCGGCAATTCCAGCATCACCAGATACAAGGTGACCTCTGAGCCCACAACCAGTTGCTGTGTTTGTGTATAGGCCAGGGCCACAGCGAAAGTACCCGCACTCACGGAACCATAGTGTGCCGCCAGACTGGCACTGTCAGCGAGTGACAGCTTAACCACACGGCGAAGCAGCGGCATCAGCAACAAAGGAATCAACGCACCGATCAGTGCAACCCCGAGTAATTCAGGAATCAATGACAGGCGCAGTTGCCCATAGAGGGCAAAACCACCTTTCAAGCCAATGGTCAGCATCAACATCAGGCTTAGCAGGTCATAGGCCGCCTTGGGAACACTGAGATCCGAACGCACCAGGCCCGCCACCAGCCCCAGCAGAAAAAACATCACCACGATATCTGGCATTGCGATCTTACTCCGTCAAATGAAAGTCGACGCATTTTGCCCTGATATAAACATTTAGACTAATTAACTTATTACACATACAGTATAGATAATTATCTATACTGTACTGAGATGAAACTATTATGAAACTACGCCACCTTACATTTCGCTTGTTGGAAGTGTTTAGCTGTGTAATCAAGACTGGCAGCCTCAGCGAGGCCGCTCGCCAGCTGCACTTAACGCAACCAACAGTTTCGCTGCAACTGAAGCGCTTGAGTGAAGCCGTGGGAGAACCCCTGCTAATCATGCACCGCCAGGGAATCCAACTGACCGACACAGGGCAGATAGTCTACGCCGCCGCACTGGATATGCTCGGTCGCTTTGACGACCTACAAGATCAGTTGCACAGTGTTCAAGCCGGGCAATACGGACGCTTCAGTATAGCCATGGTCAATACCGCCCAGTATGTTTTACCGCGCTTGTTAGGCCCTTACAGTAAAACCTTCCCGGAGGTTGATCTCACCCTGGAGATAGGTAACCGTGAGCAGGTACTGCAACGCTTTAATCAGCAACTGGATGATATTTATATCTTCAGTCACCCACCGGCACTGGACCATGCCGCAGCGGCACGTTTTCTGCGCAATCCACTGGTGATCATCGTGGCCGCTGATCATCCACTGGCGCAGCAGCCGAATCTAAGAATGACAGATCTGTTGAAGGAGCGATTCTTACTGCGAGAGCCAGGTTCAGCCACCCGCATGCTGTTTGATGGCTGGCTGCAAACTCAGGGGTTGCAACTAAACCGCAGCCTGCAGATGGCCAGCAACGAAGCCATACGCGTCGGTGTTGCCGCAGGCATGGGAATCGCGGTGATCTCGCGGCATGTAATTCCTCCAGGTGCTGCCGGACTGGTTGAACTGTCGGTCCCCGGTTTCTCGCTGGAAAGCCACTGGCACTTTATCGTGCGCCGCGACCGTCGCCTGCCCCATGCCGCACGGCGCTTTCTGCAATTTGCCGATATTCAGTTGGAAAACTGCCTGGACCCGGCCTATGTCTGCCATGAAACAGATCAGTTGTTAAAGGACTTATCTACCTTCGATGCGGAGTGAGTTGATTCACACCAAGACTTAAAAAGGATTGCATATCGACGTATGATGATAAAACACTAAAACGGACAAATGGCTATTAAAAGGAATTATTGATTCCCACCTTCGTTCTAAAATTATTTGTAACATGTATCGATACAGGATACTATTTACAATGATTAACAGCTTCCGTGACCAATGGCTGGATGACTATTACTTTCGTGGTAACAAGTCACCCAACGTACTAAGTAAGAGGTGGCATTATGGTTGAAGCACTAAAAATACCTGCTCATCAACCTACAAGCGTAGGCATAATGCTCAAAGAAGAGTTTCTTGAACCTCTGGGCATCACCCAGGGCGAACTGGCAAAAGCGATGGGCGTTGGCAGGAAGACCGTTAATGAGCTGTGCGGTGGTCGGCGTGGTGTAACGGCAGAAACGGCCTTTTTGCTGGCGAAGGTCTTGGGGACCACACCTGAGTTTTGGCTTAACCTGCAGCTCATTAATGATATGTGGCTGGCTCAACACAGTGAAGTTTTGGCAGACAAACTGAAACATGCACGGTCCTTGGTGGCCGCCTAGACATTACCTAAATCCATATCCCATTACGCGCCGATTCGGGTGAGCACGCCAGTATGAGTCAAATCATGATAGCCTGATTACTATTCACATCACTTGGCACATTTTCTGCTAGTGTTTTTAAGCAAAGAATAGAGTAATACACCACTTACTGGCTGCCAGGAGATAGAATGCATGGCTTATCAATGTGTATTGGGTGAACAGCGCTATCAGTTTCAGGATCTGAAAACCTTGATGGCACGTGCTACGCCGCTGCGCTCGGGGGATTGTCTGGCAGGCTTGGCGGCTCAGGACGCACAGGAGCGCATCGCTGCGCAAATGCTGTTGGCTGATGTGCCGCTAAAGACCTTTCTGAACGAGGCATTGATTCCCTATGAAACCGATGAGGTCACCCGGCTGATTCTGGACACCCACGACACACTGGCCTTTGCGCCCGTGGCACACCTGACGGTTGGGGACTTTCGTGACTGGCTACTGTCCGAGCAGGCCGATACCCTGACCTTACAGGCACTGGCACCGGGTTTGACCCCAGAGATGGTCGCCGCCGTCAGCAAGATCATGCGTATTCAGGATCTGATCAGTGTCGCGGCGAAGTGTGAAGTCATCACCCGCTTTCGTAATACGCTTGGCCTGCAGGGGCACTTAGCCACCCGGTTACAACCCAACCACCCGACGGATGATCCGGCTGGCATCGCTGCCAGTGTACTGGATGGCCTGCTTTACGGCAGTGGAGATGCAGTGATTGGCATCAACCCGGCCACCGATAACTATCAGGCCGTGACCACGCTGATGCAGATGCTGGATGAGGTCATTCAGCGTTATGAGATTCCCACCCAATTCTGCATTCTAAGTCACGTAACCACGCAAATAGAAGCAATACACCAGGGCGTGCCTGTCGATCTGATCTTTCAATCTATCGCCGGCACCGAAGCGGCCAACACAAGTTTTGGTATTAACCTGGCACTGCTGGGAGAAGCCCTGGAAGTGGGCCGATCGTTGCAACGCGGCACGCTGGGTAATAACCTGATGTATTTCGAGACAGGCCAGGGCAGCGCCTTATCGGCCAACGCCCATCATGGCGTGGATCAGCAGACCTGTGAAACCAGAGCCTATGCCGTGGCACGGCATTTTGATCCATTACTGGTCAATACAGTGGTTGGCTTTATTGGCCCTGAGTATCTCTATGATGGCAAACAGATCATCCGTGCCGGTCTTGAAGATCACTTCTGTGCCAAACTGCTAGGTGTGCCCATGGGCTGCGATATCTGTTACACCAACCATGCCGAAGCGGATCAGGATGATATGGACATGCTGCTGACCCAACTGGGTGTGGCCGGTATCAACTTCATCATGGGCATTCCAGGATCGGATGATATTATGCTGAACTACCAGACCACCTCTTTCCACGATGCGCTTTATATTCGCCAGGTACTGGGTAAAAGGCCTGCACCGGAGTTTGAAGCCTGGCTGCAACGTCAGGGCATTTTTGATGTGAAAGGGCGACTCAGCACCGGCAGTCAGTTACCCGGCGCGTTTGCTGATCTGCGCCTGACAGGAGGCAAGCACTGATGAATGATGATGCCAACACAGATGCAAAAGCAGACGTTATCGTCACCCACAACAGCTGGCGATCACTGCGTCAGCATACAGATGCACGCATCGGATTGGGACGCACAGGTGTCAGCCTTCCTACACGTGAACAACTGGCCTTTCAGTTGGACCATGCCAGAGCGCGGGATGCCGTCCACCTGCCCCTGGATGAAGAGGCCCTGCAACAACAGCTGGAAGCAGACGGCTTTCAGGTTTATCGCCTCAGCAGTCGGGTCAGTCATCGTCAGGAATACCTGCAACGCCCTGATTTTGGGCGCCGCCTCAGTCCTGCCTCAGTCAGCTACCTTCAGCAACAAGCGACTCAGATCACCCCACCCGATACTCTGATCGTGATCGCTGACGGTCTGTCCTCCACCGCTGTAGCCTCCCATGCGGTCCCCATGGTACGCCGCTTGGGAGCCGCCCTGAATGCAGAGGGCTTAAGACCGGGACCTGTCTGTCTGGTCAGCCAGGGACGTGTCGCTGTGGGGGATGAAGTGGGTGAACTGCTGAAAGCCCGCTCGGTGATTCTGCTGATCGGTGAACGACCAGGCCTCAGTTCACCCGACAGCCTGGGCATCTACTACACCTACGCCCCCAGAGTCGGTCTGACCGATGCAGCGCGCAACTGTATCTCCAATATTCGTCCACCAGGACTGAGCTATGATGACGCCACCGACAAGCTGATGTTCTTGCTGCTGGAATCCTACCGGCGTCAGTTATCGGGGGTGCAGCTCAAGGATACTTCTGTACGTTCGGAGCAAACCGGACTGGGCGAACAGAGGAATAACTTTCTGTTACCGGATAAGCGTTAATCAGGCAACCACCGCATGCTGCTGCGCTTCTTGCACCATTTCTGTGGCAAGCTCACCAACAGTGCGCACGGCGGCTTCTATAGTGGGCGTCAGGGTAAAGGCATAATTCAGGCGCAGGCATTGGCGATACTTACCTGAGGCTGAAAACAGCGATCCTGGTGCCACATGGATGGCGTGCTGTGCTAAACGTTCGTTAAGACGCACGCAATCCACCGCAGCGGGCAGTTCCACCCATAATAAAAAGCTGCCCTGAGGGTAGCTGATGCCCGCGCCCTTGGGGAAGTAGCGCTGCACCCAACTGATCATAATGTCACGCTGACGCTGATACTGGCGGGTAGCATAGCGCAGGTGGCGCTCATAGTGCCCCTTGGCTACAAACTCCGCTACTGCCAGTTGCGGCAGCGTGGCCGAAGCACCGGTGGAAACATACTTCATATGCTGTGCCTGATCTCGGTAGCGACCCGGTGCCAGCCACCCTACCCGCAGCCCGGGCCCCACTGTTTTGGAAAAGCCGCTACACAACATCACCCGACCATCGTCATCGAAGGATTTCACTGTGCGCGGCCGAGGAAGACTGAAGGCCAAATCACCATAGATATCGTCTTCGATTATGGCGACATCGAAGCGCTGGGCGAGCTGAAACAACGCCCGCTTACGCGCTTCAGGCATGGTATAGCCCAAGGGGTTGTTGTAAGTTGGCGTGACCTGTATCGCACGAATTGGCCACTGTTCCAGTGCCAGCTCCAACGCTTCCAGGCTGATGCCGGTTTGCGGGTCGGTGGGGATTTCCAGCGCTTTTAAGCCATTGGCCTTGAGAATCTGCATGGTGCCGTAAAAACTGGGCGAATCCACAGCGACAACATCACCTGGCTGGGTCAGCGTGCGCAACGAGATGGCCAGTGCCTCCTGACAACCGGTGGTCACCATAATGTCATCCGGGTGCAACAAACAGCCGGACGTAACCGCTAACCGCGCCACCTGCTGGCGAAGCTCAGGACTGCCGCTCAGTTTATCGTAATTAAAGCCGTAGAGATTATTGCTGCGGTGTAAGCCCGCCAGGATTTTTGACAAAGGCCGCAAGGTTTCATAGGTCAGATTGGGTACGCCACATCCTAATAGCAGCCGAGTGTCATCACGCTGGGTTGCGACAAGTTCCAGCACCTGATCCCATTGGGAAACATCCAAGGGACGCTGTGCTGGGCGTGAGACCGACGGTAACACCGAAGGCACTCGACTAGGTAGCACGAAGTAGCCAGATTTGGGGCGCGACTCAATTAACCCGGCATCCATCAACTGTCGATAGGCTTCCTGAGCCGTCGAAATGCTGACCTCCATCTCTTGGCATACTGCACGGATAGAGGGCAAACGATCACCTACATGGTAAATATCATGTTCAATACGCTGCCGTAACAGTGTGGCAACCTCTTCGTAGCGTGTCATAACACTTCCCCAAATCAAACCAACAAACAATACAGATACACAAATAAATAACCATACAGAAGCATAAAACTTCTCACCTGTATCTTAAAAATAATAAAACCTATATCTGTATTGAAATACTAGCACTGAGTACTCTGGTTAGACAAACTATGAGGAGATAAATCATGTCACACTTCAGCGTTACCCGACTGCGCCATCGACTGCACGACTACTGGCAATGCTACCGCGGCCGCCGCCAGTTACGAAAGCTTGATGACCGACTACTTAAGGATGTCGGCATTACTCGCTCACAGGCGCACCATGAAGGACAAAAACACTTTTGGAACCTGCCACCCTTTAAACGAGGACCATATGAAAACCGCTGAATATTACCTGCTGGATGTGTTTACCGACCACCCTTTTACCGGCAATCCACTGGCGGTATTTCCAAACGCCGATGGACTAGCAACCCGTACAATGCAAGCGTTTGCCAATGAGCTTAACCTGGCCGAAACCGTGTTTTTAGGTGCGGCCACTAACACAAACCACTACCCGATGCGGATTTTTACCCCTACCCGAGAGTTGCCGTTTGCAGGCCACCCGACAGTAGGTACCGCACACTTGTTGGCGGCATTGAAATTAGTCAACCCTGAGCAGACTCTAGTGCTACAACCGCCAATCGGTGCACTGGCGGTGAGCTATGCACAAACAAGAGCAACCTTTACCACCGCCCAGCCTGCCAAGGTAATGGACAGTAATCTGGATCAGGTCAGCGCGGCGGCGCTATTAGGTCTCGAAACACACCAGGTGATTGGCAAGCCCGTGATTGCTTCCTGCGGGCTGCCCTACCACCTGATCGAATTAGCGGACAGGGTGGCCCTGGAGGGCGCTCTCATCTCTGCAACCATTTGGGCAGAGTTTATCGCTAGCAGCAGTGCTGAACAAATATATCTTTACGTGATGGAACAACCAAACGACATCGGAACCGAAACCGGAACCGTGATTCGCAGCCGCATGTTCTGTATGCATGCCAGTATCTGCGAAGATCCTGCGACCGGCAGCGCAGCCGCTGCCTTGACCAGCTATCTGGCCGCTAACCAGCCCGACGCATTACGCTGTCAGATTCATCAGGGTATAGAAATGGGAAGACCTAGCGTGATCTACACCGCCGCTAATGGGGATGTTAAGCCAGGTTTGGTTCAGGTGGGTGGGCAGGCCATTATTGTCGGAGAAGGCAAGCTCTACTCGGCTGACTGATCCGTATTTTCACTTAACTGCGCCACGATCCAGGCTTCCAGTGCCTGTTGGGATTTATCGCTCCACTTGTCGGATTGCAGCTGTTTTGCCCAACGCAGCAAACGCACCTGTTCGGCCTGAGACCAGGTGGAAGCCTTCACCTCTAACTGCAGCGCATCGCGCTGGGCATGAGTGCGGGACCAAAGCAGATTAAGAAAACTGAGACTACGCGCCATCACCACAAACGGGAAATTCGGGTGCTTGACCGGGCCGATCTTATGCTGTTTTTTAATCCCGGGAATCGATAAGCGAGAACCAGGCTGTTGCTGAGAGACTAACCAGCCACCGGCGGTACCTAAGATTCCACCGGTAATGGCCCCTAACAACAAAGAACTGCCACCAGTACCCACATCAAACAGTGAACCGGCCGCCGCGCCTGTCGCGGCTGATACGACCATTAACTCTTTAGATTTCAGCCCCCAGAAGGACCATTGCTCAGTATCCATAAGCTGATTAAAGCCTTTCACCCAGTTCAGCTGGGTCTCAAGTTCCAGGCGGCTGTAGCCACATTGCTGCATCCATTGCTGAAACCTGGACTCTTCTGCCTTATTCAGTGACTGTTGCAACGCCTCCTCTGGCGATTGACCCGACTGAAGCCTGGCGGCATCCAGTGTCAGGGTGATCTGTCCACACCAATAGGCGGCCAGTTGCTGCGCGAACTGACTCAAACGCCCAGACTCACGAGTCTCCAGGTGCTGAATCAAGCGTTTTAAGGCGCGTTGCTGTGCCGGATCAGCCAGTTCATTCATGGCACGCAAAAGTTGCAGCCGCGAGTCCAACTGCGCACTCATAGGGTCAAACACCCTCACCCACTGAAAATACTGATTGAGTGTCTGACGCCACTCATCCTGATGCGTACTGCCTGCCATCGGGTTGATCACCGCCATACGCGGCTGACCTGTCCAACGTAAAATTTCCATTTCAGCCAGGTCACTGGCTGAAACCGGTCCGGATGCATCGGTTACATAAATAATCCCGGCGCCTTGCATCACCGGGGTCAGCAGCGCAACTTCATCAGGAAAGGCCTGTCGATGCTCGGCAACATCCAGGAAAGCACGCACTCGGGCGGCGCGCTCATGCGGTGCCACCGTCTGTTGTTGCAACCAGGCCAATACCTGACGTGCGCGCTGAAAACCGGGCGTATCCGTCAACGCCAGCAACAGTCGATTATCAGCGATAAAAGAAAAACTATCAGCCTGCCGGGTGGTGCCTGACTCTACCCCTATCTGGATACTGTCATTTTCAGTCAGTGTTGAGACAATGGATGACTTACCCTTGTTGGGGTGCCCGACAACACAAAAATGTGCGGCATCTGCAATCATTGCGCCTCCAACCATACGAGTTGATGTTGTCTGGCAAACAGCTGCCAGCTATCCCTGGCATGTGCCGGTGCCTCAAGACTGTTATCCCGGACCTGAATCGCCTGTTGAATCCCCAATGCCGATGCCTGCTTTATCCTATCTGCCATTTCTGCCAGGGGTGTACGGCGTAAATCGATACACCAGACCAGCCGGGACGGTTTGCGCTTGAGCAGAGCCTGCCAGCGCTGTTGATCTGACTCCCAACTGTCTACGCCCAGCGTCAGCCCTTCTGACGTGTTTATCTCCCAGAATAGCTGTTCAACGCCTTCCCAGTCTGCCAGGTCTTGTACCCGCAGATCAGCCAAGGCTGTTTCAGTTGATGCCGACACAGGCTGATTCGAGCTAATACTCAGGCGGTGTGAATAATGGCGCAACTGCAACTGACAAACCAGAATAAGCAAAATTCGCGGCAGCAGGTTATAGGTCACCAGACTTGCCAGCAAAAACGACCACCAGCCTCCCGCATTCACGGCATGTTCAGTGGCCGGGGCGATACGAATAAAACGGGTGCTTTCAATTAATGCCAAATCTGGCACAGCAGACGGCCAATAGGCTTGCCAGTGAACACTGATCATTTGGGTGATTTTGTGAATCAGGGTCGGATCATCGACCAGCGTTGAACTCCAGCCAAATGCCAGATCAGTGAATAACAGCAGCGTCAGAAAAGCGGCCAGCACACCTAGCGCGCTTAAGCACCAGAGTTGATGGAGTTTCAGCCAAAGTTGCAGTTGTGACTGGCTATCCAACTGCCAGCGCTGGGCACCACTAAACCTCAACAACCAGGGAGCTCGCTGCTTGCGAAACATCATTAGTCCGGAAATACACGCACCTACAAACGGTAGTCCTGCCCAAACCAACCAGACCAGCATCAGGTTGATACGCCCATCGGGGGTATAACGCAGCGCCGCAGCGCCGATCAGCAGGCCGAGAATAAACGCCAGTGGATAAAGCCAGAAAGGTAGTTGAAGCTTCAAGCCAGGTCCCTAATTCAATTCATCTATAAACCAACCATCATACCGACTGCCTGGACTAGAGGATAGCTCAGGCCCTTTCATCTATACACTGTGAGTATCAGGCATATTATTTTAATCGGCGCGAAATTTGCATTCCTATCAGAAATACAAATTTCCGGAGGGTAATGCATGCTGTTTTTTACAACGCCATCACGACTCGATAAATCCAGCGAAACCCATCCCGAATGGTTAACCGCTATTGAGTCAAAGCAGGACAATGCGCTGTTGGATGCCAGGGACCTGCCCGATTTTTTACGCCAGCAACTGGAAGACCCTAAGCTGACGCCACTTATACAGCCGATGCAGTCGGTATTCAAACGTCTTGATGCTCTGCAACGTCATACACAACATAGCCTTGGAGTTGCCAGCAATACGCTACTCGAAATAGCAGGCAAAACCACCGAACAGCAGGACTACCTAAAAAGTTCAAGGCAATCACTGCAATCCGGCTCACAAGAAGCTGATTCTCTGCGCACTGAAGTAGAGCAGGAACTTCAGGCTGTGCACCAATTTTTTTCAGAACACCTCTCTTCCCTACGCAAAGAAATGAACACCAAAGCCGAACATGCACGCTCAGTAATTGCAGGGATAGATAATATCGGTAAAACCGTTGATCTGCTGGCACTGAACGCGGCCATTGAGGCCGCTCGTGCAGGCGAAGCCGGAGCAGGCTTTGCCGTGGTAGCCGATGAGGTCCGCATGCTGGCCCGTCGTACCCGGGAAAGTGCGCGTAATGCTTATCAGCAGATAGATCTTTCACCACTGGAACAGAGCATTATTGATCTGCTTGATCGTGCTGAAACCCGTATTTCTGAGCTTTCAGGACAGGTTGAGCACTCACTGGAACGCTTACATCAACTACTTTCAGGTATGAGCAACCATCTGGATGAAATAGATAGCAACAACCGCATTATTAACGCCACACTGGAGATAGGTAATGGCGCCAGTGAGCGTGCCAATCACAAAATCTATCAGGGGCGTCAACTAATCTGTCAGTTAGCTCCCCAACATTCAGGCTTAAAAAATCTGAGTCGACAATGGCAACATACCTGTACAGATCACGGTCTTGTCACTGACCCTGCCTTTGACCGTCTGGCCGCAATACGTGATCGCGGTGTGGTACGTATCGCCATAGAACCTGATTTTAAGGGGCTATCCTTCAGAACAACTGACAATGCCCCCTTACAGGGATTTGATGCCGACATGGCACGACTGTTTGCGCAATCGCTGGGAGTGAAATGCCAGTTTGTTGAGCAACCCTGGGATCTCTGTACCCAACTGCTAGACTGCGGCGATCGACCAGGTGAAGCCGAGGTGGACTTGGTCTGGAGTGCCCTGCCCCCCGATCCGAACTACGAAGGCGTCGCCTTCTCCGAACCTTATGTGTACCTGCCCTATGTACTGGCTCGCCGCAAAGGGGACGACACCATCCAGAGCATCGAAAGTCTGCAAGGGAAAGTGCTGGGGTGTGTCAATGACCCTGCAGCCTTTACCACCCTGGAAGAAGCCGGATTGCGCTGGCGTAGCAACCTGCAAGTTCCTGGTGGACGTATTCAACTGTCCAACTTGCTGGCGTACACCAATCAAAGCTGGATTCATGATGCCTTGAGCAATGGCACCGTCGATGCCTTTGCCATCGACCTGCCGATCTATTATTGGGCCGCCACACATCAGGACAGCCCTTGGTCTGGACATATTGAACTATTGCCGGACAACCTGGCAAACGAACTCTGGCATTATAGTGCCGGAGTCAGTGATCACCCTTCCAGCCAGACGCTGTTGTCAGCAATTAACAGTTTCATCCTTGAGTTCCGTAAACGCCCGGAATACCGTGAACTGAATCAGCGCTGGATGGGGAAAGTCTGGTAGGAAAGCACCATGTTGGAATAATAATGTCACTGCTACAAAGCATTTTGGCCAGTTGATCTGAAGATCTGGTAGACTCAGGCGACCTCAATAACCTGTGCGTTAATTGAATAGCATTCACCAGACGTATTCGCTTTATTCAAATTAAACTCCAATACATAACAGGTTATAAGCTGTAATTTCTGGAGCCTGACGTGTCAGTCAACGAAGCGGAGCTACATCAACTCGATCGCCAACTTGTTTGGACCGGCTTTAAACAACTGGTCCCTTTGTCAGTATTTGTCGTGGTATTCGGGGTAGCATTTGGCCTGGCAGCTGCCCAGTCAGGCCTGAGTGCACCGGCTATTATTGCCATGAGTACCCTGGTCTTTGCCGGTGCCTCACAATTCGCCGCTCTGGAGTTATGGGGCCCTCAAGTATCCCTGCTCACATTGGTCATAACTGTATTTGCAATCAATGCACGCCACCTGCTTATGGGCGCAACACTTTATCCCTGGCTTCGTCACCTGCCAACGAGAAAACGCTATGGCGTTATGCTGGTTGCATCTGATGCCAACTGGGCCCTGTCTATGCAGGCATTCAGTCGTGGACAGCCAGGTCTGGGACTGCTGCTGGGCGGCGGGCTTGCACTCTGGTCATTCTGGATATTTGGTACCTGGCTGGGCGTCTACTTTGGCAGTGTTATTCAAGATCCGGAGCGTTTTGGGCTGGATATGGTCATGGGCTGTTTTCTACTCGCTATGGTTGTCGGTGGAGAAAAAAACCTGCGGATGCTGGTGATCTGGACACTGGCAGCCAGCTCATCAATCCTGGCCTATTGGTTTTTGCCAGAAAACAGTCACGTCATAGTGGGTGCAATAACCGGTGGTCTGGTTGGTCTTGTCTGGCTGGAGAAAAATCATGAACGTTGAAACGGCAGGACTGGGTGTTCTGGTCATTATTCTGGCCATGGCCTCAGTCACATTGGCGACTCGCTGGGGTGGCGTTTTTGTGATGTCTTTCGTGCCCATCAGTTACAGAGTAAAACAGTTTATCCATGCCATGTCCGGCTCCGTACTGGTCGCTATTCTGGCCCCCCTTGCAGTTACAGGTGACAACGCTGCCAGATTGGCCTTGTTGGCTACAGCTGTCACCATGTTGCTGTTAAAGAAGCCACTACCGGCCATAGCTGCCGGCATTTTGGTTGCCGCACTGTTCAGACAACTCTGGCCTGGTTAGGCTACTTCAACAGAAGCATGGCATCGTGTTAAAAAGCGCATTATGATAAGCGCCATTTTTGCATGGAGAATCGACTGCGATGTTAAGCGTAAATGAGTATTTTGAAGGTAAGGTGGTCTCTATCGGGTTTACGGCTGATCAAGGCCCGGTTACCTCTGGTGTCATGGCGCCGGGAGAATACACTTTTGGCACCCGTCAGAATGAGCGCATGTGTGTAACTCACGGAGAACTGCTGGTAAAGCTGCCGGAACAGCAGGATTGGCAAGCCTTTCCTGCCGGTACTGAATTTAACATAGCGGCCGGTGCTTCCTTTGATCTGAAAATAGCTACACCGACCGCCTATCTGTGCTATTACAGCTGAGCTGTTGCAATTGAACCCGTTCGGGATGGCTGTCTGACCATCCCGAACGGGTATGCCAGTTATTTTGGACCCAATAAAAACCAGAGAATAAAGCCCAGCACAGGCAACAACAAAATCAACACGACCCACAGTACTTTGGCTCCGGTACTAGCCGCACTCTGTACTATCTTAATAATGGCGTAAATATTCAGGACCAATAACAAAAGCCCCAAAATACCCGAAACTTCAACCGATAGCATAATAACGTCCCTCATCCTGTTTGTGGTGTAATCTCAGACTGATCATACGGCAAAGGCTATAAGCTAATCCACCTTTCACTCAATTGCTTTTAATGGCATGTGTGTTGGAAAACCCAACCGTCCCAGACCGGGCAAGTTAAGCGCCAAAGGCCAGGGATCAACACCGGCACTCAGTCCGAGAAAATTCATCTCGAACCCTTCTTCCAGAGCCAGAGTCACACCCAGCAACCCCGCCAGAGAAATCTGAAATCCCGAACCACTCGGCGCGCGAGCAAACACGCCACCCTCTGGCAAGTAATCTTTACCGATGGCCGTTGGTGGTAGATTAAGCTTGAGCTCAGGCACTTTACGGCCCAGATAAGCGATAAATGTATTACTGTTAGGACCCGGCCAGACCCGGTATTCATGGTTATAAGGATAAAGCCTGGCGGCCTCATGTAAACGACTGATCAGTGCATCCACCTCGCCACCACCACGAATCTCACGCAACAAGGCCGGCTGACTGCCATACCAGTAACCATCGGGAATACCCTGGGCAACCTGTACAGCATCACCGCCACGTCTGACACTAAAGCCTATCACCTCAAAACGGGTGTAATGATCAACACCTTGCGGTTTAGCAGCTATCCAGGTGTGCACCCCCAACGCGCCACGCCAGCGAAACGCCCGGGCCGCATACACCTGAATCAGCGCCCCTTGATGTGCCGCAGCATCCGGTGCAATACCGGCACTGTCCCTACGGGCTGTACGCCAGTCAGATGGACCTTCATCACCGCTAAAATGTGATGTCAGTGCACATCCGACTGGTATAAAAAATACCAGAACAATAAACACCAACAGCCGTACTAACCATTTAAATCTTGTTCTCATTGGCATAGATCATCCTGAATTTTATAATCATTCACACCCTACGTTGTTAATACAATTTTAGCCTAGTCAGTTGTTATCGCTTAATATTGCTATTCTGTAAATCTGATATATAGTGGATAAACCAATAATTAACCCTGTTATGAACCTAGGTATTCCAATGAAAATAAAGTTGATTCTGGCCTTTCTTCTGTCATTGTTTATCAGTAATTCTGCCTTGGCAGCCGACTATTATGTCGACATTACCAACAATACAGGTTACACCATCTACTACATCTATATCAGTCCTGAGAAGTCGACCAGTTGGGAAGAAGATGTATTAGGCGATGAGGTACTCCCCAACAACGAAACCCGGCGAGTGACCATCACAGGCTACAAAAGCCCGATGTTTGATATTCATCTGATTGATGAAGATGATGATACTTACACTTTTTGGGGCGTAGATGTCTCCAAACAAGATCTGGTTGTGACGCTGGATGACCTTGATTAATTTTGCCAAGCGTTTTTCATCACGTCGTCCTTACTCCAAAGCCAGTGCATCACCTCAGTTAGATGCACAGCTGGAAAGTGATCGTGGCCGCATCATCAATTCAGCGGCGGTGCGACGCTTGCAGCAGAAAACCCAGGTATTTCCGCTGGAACACAATGCGGCGGTGCGTTCACGCTTGACCCACTCTTTGGAAGTACAACAAACTGGCCGTTTTATCACCCGCACCCTGTTTGACAAATTAGGGGCCGAGGCGTCGCGCTATGGTTTGGCTGGCAGTGAACGCGCCACAGAGAGTCTGGTGGAAATGGCCTGCCTGATGCACGATATCGGCAACCCGCCCTTTGGCCATTTTGGTGAAGCAGCGATTTCCCGCTGGTTCACTGAACAGATAGATCAGTTCCCGGGATTTATTGCCCCTTCCAGCTCAGCCGAAGGTCAGGCCCTGACGCAGAAACTCAAACGTGAGCTGTGCTCCTTTGAAGGCAACGCCCAGGCAATACGCCTGATCAGCCAGTTGCAAAAGCTCAACCTGACCTACCTGCAGTCCGCCTGTATTTTAAAATATACCCGTTGTGCCACCGATCCCAGACCGGATGCACAACACCCCCTCAGCTATCTGATGAAAAAACCGGGCTATTACTTTTCTGAGCGTCAGTTTGTGGCCGAGATGCAGGAAACCCTGGAGATGCGCCCTGGTCACCGCTTTCCGTTGACATATCTGATGGAGGCCGCTGACGATATCTCTTATTGTCTGGCTGACCTGGAAGACGCCATCGACAAAGGCATACTCAGCATCCGTCAATTGGCTCAGTTGCTGATTGAGCAATTTGCCCGTCTACGGCCACTGGATGCCGATGAAAAACACTTCTATGCCCCAGGTCGCCGTAGTGCCAGCAGTTTTACCGACCTGGTTCACTACGCGCTGGAACGAGCCGATAAGGAATCGATCAACAAGGACCATGAATTTTTTGTCTGGCTCAGAGTCGGCTTAACCCATCCACTGGTTCAGCATGCCGCCCAGGCCTTTATCGATAATATCGAAGCGGTTTACCAGGGGCGTTTAAACCGCGCCCTGCTGGAAGATGATTCCCCCTGCCACGCCATTGTCAGTACGCTAAAAAAGGTGGCGATACGCCATGTTTTTTCAGTCGATGAAGTGAAAACCCTGGAATTACAGGGCTATCGTATTCTCACTGGGCTGCTCGACCATTACCGCCCGCTGCTGCGACTATCCCGCAGTCAGTTTGGCCAGTTACTGGAAGGAAAAAACCAGGGATTACTACTGGAAGGTTTGCTGGTGCGGCGCTTACCCAACAAGCATATCAAAGCCTATTATCAGCTATACCAGCAGTCGGTTGGTGATGTCGATGTGTGGGAAAGTTACTGCCGTTGTCGCTTATTGCAGGACATGATCAGCGGTATGACCGATCAGTATGCACTGGATGAGTTCAAAACCCTGTCGGTGATTTAAGACAGTACAGGTGCACGGAAACTCCACGGCTGTTGCATCTACGCTTCGTAGGAAGCAGAAAAACTGCAACTGTTTGCCACATCATTTATCAATCCAATATAACTGCCTCACCTCAGATTTGCAGCGAAACTGCCCAACGTCTTGAAGTAGAAGGGACTGTAGTCTTTTTGTCCTCAAATATGCTTACCTCAGACAGAGAGGCTACAATAACTAAGTAGAAACTGTTACGAGCTATTATTTTTATTTCATGGTGTTTTCGAGTTTACTCTCGAACAAGCAAGCGTTCTTTCTATACTGCTTTAGCGCCTTAATTTGGGAGCGTTACACCTGTAAAGCAAAGTTCAATACTGCGTTACAGATGCAACACCAACGGTGTTACAGGTGTCACGACATGGGCATACTAATTTATCTGCCAATACGCTTACCAGTATTTGCAGATAAATTTTTAATCTAAATAAATCAAATAGATATAATTAAATAAAGTGTCGTGCATACACTCTGGCACGCTTACTGCTCTATTTACCTTATCAACATTGCTCTGGAACACCTGATCTAAGTGCAAACGTTGGTATTAACGCAGTTACAAAAACAATAGTCTGCACAGGAGAAATCTATGACACATACACTATCATTGCAGATAAAAGCACGTATGGAAGGAGTTGACACGCCTGTTTATGGCATGGAACCTGTCTATCATCTGAATTAGAAGGTTGTTTGGATATACTTGATAGCAGTTTAAGAGGTCTTCCGATTGGATGATTTCAATTACATCAGTAAGGAATATGTTATGTCGATTCAAGGTAAAGTGGCGTTGGTTACAGGTGCAGGTCAAGGTATTGGACGTGCAATAGCCCTGCGTTTAGCAAAAGACGGTGCGGCCATTGCTATCGTTGATCTGAACGAAGATAAAATGCGTGAAGTTGCTCAGGAAGTAGAGGCCTTAGGGCGCAAAGCCTCTACTTTTAAAGCTGATGTCAGCGACCGCGAACAAGTTTATGCGGCTATCGAACATGCGGAGAAAACACTGGGTGGGTTCGATATTATCGTTAATAACGCTGGTATCGCTCAGGTTCAAGCTATTGCGGATGTCACCCAGGAAGAATTGGATAAGATTCAGAAAATCAATATTGATGGCACGCTCTGGGGTATTCAGGCTGCAGCGAAGAAGTTTATCGAACGCAAACAAAAGGGCAAAATTATCAATGCATCTTCAATCGCAGGCCATAATGGTTTTGCGCTATTGGGCGTGTACTCGTCAACTAAATTTGCCGTGCGGGCTTTAACTCAAGCCGCAGCATTAGAATATGCGAGCAATGGTATCACCGTCAACGCCTATTGTCCCGGTGTCGTTGGCACTGATATGTGGGTCGAGATTGATAAACGCTTCGCAGAGATCACTGGCGCAGCAGAGGGTGAAACCTATAAAAAATATGTCGACGGCATTGCTCTTGGCCGTGCACAAACGCCAGAAGATGTAGCGAATTTTGTGTCCTATCTTGCCGGTCCAGACTCCGATTATATGACAGGTCAGGCGCCATTAATTGATGGCGGTATTGTTTTCCGTTAAGAAAGGCTACTATGTCATCCAGATGACCAATGCCGCTAGCCGTTGCTGGCGGCACCAATCCCGAATTTCTGGCAGATTTACACTGCCACCGCAACATCTGGATTTGAATACCTACAGCGACTACTAGAACAATGAATACCCAACCCTTTCAATAAATCAGCCGAACACCCTCGGCAGATAAATGATTGCGTAACGCAGGAAGTGGCGGTTGGTCCATAACGACAACATCATAATCAGTCAGGTGCCCTGCGCTACAACTTGCTTCGGTATCGAATTTCGAACTGTCCAATAGCAAAATGCGTTGTCGAGCATTCTCCAGCAGTGCTTCGCGGGCCATGACTTCTTCTGTATTGTAATCAAAAAGCTGCCCCTGTCGACTCATTCCACCCACTGAAACGATGCCGACATCAACCCGAAAGCGTGAAAAAAAGCGTAACGCGTCGCCACCAACAACATCCTGATCACGCTTGCGCACCACGCCACCCGCGATAATCAACTCGCAATCCGGGTGGTGACACAGAGGTGTCACCGCATGCAGATTATTGGTCATCACTCTTAGACCCTGTCGCTCCCTGAGCAAAATGGCAAGTTGCTCTACCGTTGTGCCAGTCCCCAGAAACAGGCTCTGGTAATCACTAATCAGCGTCAGGCAGTGCTCAGCAATCAGCTGTTTGCCACTGCGATTAACAATCTGCCGCTGTTCATATTCAACATTTTCACGGCCGGGGAAAGGCGATGCACTGCCATGATGGCGCATCAACAACCCTCGATTCGCCAGAATCCGGACATCATTGCGAAGGGTTTGTACTGACACACCAAAGCGTTGCGCCAAAGACTCTAAAGGCTGCCGACCCAACTGATTAATCAGTGCAACGATCTGCTGTCGACGTTGTGTGGTATTCATCATGATACTGACCCACTGCAGAATTCGAAAATAAAAGCCATGAATGCGAAAACTCAATGCATGCAAACGAAAGCTTAATGTCACTTTATTGTCATTTGATGACACTAGGCTATGCACTTCAATTGATTCAATCGGAGATGCGGAAATGTCTTACCTGAAACTGCACAGATGGATACTCGCTACGGCCCTGGCCCTGCCAGGCGCGGCCTTCGCTCAGCAAACCCTGACACTCTATACCAGCCAACCCAACACCGATGCGCAAATGACTGTCGATGCTTTTACTCAAGCCAACCCTGACATCAAGGTTGACTGGGTACGTGATGGCACAACACAGCTAATGACCCGTCTGAGAGCGGAACTTAGTGCAGGTGTAACCAAACCAGATTTATTATTGATTGCCGACAGCGTGACGATGGAATCCCTCAAGCGCGAAGGCCTGCTGCAAGCCTATCTGAGCCCTGAGCGCGATCAATATGATGCGGAATTGTACGATCAAGAAGGCTATTACTATGGCACCAAAATGATCACCACCGGAATTGCCTACCATACCCGTGCAGCGCAGCAACCTGAGCGCTGGCAGGACCTGGTGAATGAGCAGTACCGCAACCAAGTGGCCATGCCCAGCCCTCTCTACTCGGGCGCCGCCTTAATTCATCTGGCCGCGCTGACTGACCACTCAGACCTGGGTTGGGATTACTACACCGCATTGAATCAGAATGGTGTATCAGCACAGGGAGGTAATGGTGCAGTGTTATCAGCGATCACGTCTGGCACCAAACCCTACGGTGTAATTGTTGATTTCATGGCTATCCGTGAAGCCGCGAAAGGATCGCCCATCCAGTTTATATTCCCTGAGGAAGGTGTTACAGCCGTAACTGAGCCAGTGGCTATTCTTAAAGATGCGGCGAACCCGGAAGCCGCTCAACGCTTTGTCGACTTCGTATTATCTGAAGCCGGTCAACAACTGGTGCAAGCACAAGGCTACCTGCCCGCCCGTGAGGATATCGACCCACCTGAAGGCTTCCCGGCACGTAACGAGATCAAGTTGATTCCCCTGAATGCTGGCAAGGCGCTGGATCAAGCGGAAAGCAACAAGCAACGTTTCAGCGAGCTGTTTGGCGGATAATTCCGAATGATTGCACACTTTCAATACCTACGCAGCCAGCAACGCTGGCTGCTTATTTTACTGCTGATCCTCACCAGTCTGCTGACGTTGATGCCGACCATGCGTCTATTGATTGAAGCCCTGCAAGGCTGGGAGTTGGGCAATGCATCACCAATGATGCAGGTGCTGCAACAGCCAGCGACCTGGCGAGCACTGGGGCACAGTCTGTATACCTCAGGTCTGGGTACCTTGATAGCGGTTGTGCTTGGCTGCCTGTTTGCCTTCACCCTGACTCTGACCAATATCCGCGGCAAAAGTCTGTTGGTATTTTGCTTTATGCTGCCGATGATGATTCCACCACAGGTCACAGCATTGAGCTGGCTACAGCTGACCGGACCCGGAAGCCCACTGTTGAATACCCTGGGTATTGCACCAGCACTCGGCTCTCCGCAGCCGCTCTATTCAGCAGAAGGCATTGCACTGTTGCTGGGCATCCAACATGCACCACTGGTGTTTCTGGCACTGCGTAGCAGTTTAATTCATCTGCCACGCGACCTGATTGAGGCGGCACGTATTAGTGGTGCCAGACAACATAAAATCTGGATCGATATGATCCTGCCCCTCAGCCGCAATGGACTGATTGCCGGTGCTTCCATCGCCTTTGTGTCCGCACTGGGTAATTTTGGCATTCCAGCCATGCTGGGTATTCCAGCGTCCTACTATGTACTGCCCACGCTGATCTACCAGAAAATGTCTGGCTTTGGCACCAGTGTACTGCCGGAAATAGCCTCACTATCCGTCTTGATCGGCGTCCTGGCACTTATGGGTGTCATGATGCAACAGCAGATGTTGAAACGCAGCCGTTTCAGTCTGCTGGGACACAGTGGTCGGAGCCAGGATTTTGTACTGGGTCGCTGGCGGTTGCCGTTAGAGATAGTATTGGCGTTAGTACTGGTGTTGATTCTGGTCGCACCGCTGGTGGCCTTGGTGACCAGTTCTTTAGTACCAGCCATGGGCGTACATCTGAACTTTACTAACCTGAGTTTTACCGCCTATCAGGAGATGGTTGGCCGTCAGGGCGTCACCCTACGGGCATTCAGCAACAGCCTGTTACTGGCAGGTGGAGCGGCGCTGCTGTTAATGCTGCTGGCAACACTGTTGGCCTATCTAATGCAAAGTCTGCCACAGCGGGCACGCTCCGCACTCACCAGTATGATTGAGATCCCCTATGCCCTGCCAGGTGTGGTATTGGCGATTGCCTGTATCCTGCTGTTCGCCAAACCCATCCCCATCCTCAACCTGACACTTTATGGCACGCTGGGCATTATTTTCATCGCCTATCTGGCGCGTTTTCTGTCGGTCAGTCTGAAACCCATAGTAGCCAGCTTCAGCGAACTGGATCCCAGCCTTGAGGAAGCGGCCCGCATTTCTGGGGCCAGCACCCTGCGCCGTCTAGTCGACATTCTTCTGCCGCTGATAGCGCCGGCCATTTTTGCGGGAGGATTACTGGTATTTCTGACCGCGGTGAATGAGCTGACGGTCTCGGCACTATTGTGGAGTGCCGGTAAGGAAACCCTCGGCGTATTGATCTTCAATCTCGATCAAAGTGGCGACAGCATTCTCGCGTCTGCCATTGCCGTGTTGGTGGTGCTGATGGTCGCAGCGATTATGTTACTGCTGAGCCTGCTGGCCAAACATTTACCCAAAGGAGTCATCCCATGGCAGAACTGATTCTAAATCAGGTATCCAAATATTACGGCCAGTCAGCGGCTGTCAAACAGCTCAGCCTCACCCTGCCCGAAGGTGAGTTCATTGCCCTGCTCGGCCCCAGCGGCTGCGGCAAGACCACCACCTTGCGCATGCTGGCCGGTTTCGAAACCCTGTCAGAAGGGCAAATACACCTGAACGGCAACTGCCTGGCACGTCCTGGATGGCAAGTACCGACCGAATCACGCAATATGGGGATGGTGTTTCAGTCCTACGCCCTCTGGCCGCATATGAGTGTGGCGGATAATGTCGGTTATCCGCTGCGTCATCGCGGCATTCGCGGTCAGGACTATCAACAACGGGTCAAAGACGCCTTGCAGATCGTACAACTGGAGGGATTAACTCAACGCATGCCCCAGGATCTTAGTGGTGGACAACGACAACGCGTGGCCTTGGCTCGCTGCCTGGTTACAGATCCCGACGTGGTACTGCTGGATGAACCCCTGGCGAACCTGGACCGCCATCTGCGCGCGTCCATGGAAGAGAGTTTTCGTGAGTTCCATCAACGCACCGGTGCAACCCTGGTGTATGTTACTCATGATCAATCCGAAGCCATGTCGTTGGCAGACCATATCGCCGTCATGCACCAGGGTGAACTGGTACAGTGGGCCACACCCGAAAGCCTCTATCAAACCCCCAGAACTGATTGGATTGCCAGCTTTATTGGGCAAGGCAGCATTGTACATCTACCGGGAGTAAAATCGGGAGTGAGCTTATCCCAGACTGAACTCACCCAGCTCAGCCAAGCGGCTCATCCGTCGCAGACAACCCCTGTACTGATCAGGCCCGAACATATCCGACTGCATCTACCAGACGCTGCCCAACATCACACTCAATATGAGACCCAATCCGAAAGCCGCTTGGATGCCAAAGTAGAGCGCTGCGTATTTCGGGGTGAGCGCCATGAAATTCAGTTGCGACTACCTACTGGCGAATCACTCACCGGCTATCACCCTCAGGGCGTCACTGAAGGTAGTGTGATTCAGTTAAGTCTGTTGCAGGGCTGGAGTCTGGAGTCCGCGGCATGAGTGTGCGAGTCCATATCCTCAGTGGGCTGGACGCCAAAGCCCCCGCCGCAATACGTATTGATGTGAAGGGTCGCACACTATTGCTGGATGCCGGCGGCCCACTGCAAGCCGATGAACCCTGTGATTGGTACCTGGATCAAAGCCCGGATGCCATCCTGATCACCCATGATCATGTCGACCACATAGGCGCCGTTCGCTGGCTACCAGAAACGATTCCGCTTTACTGTACACCGACCGTTGCCCAGAGATTGCCCGCAGGTCGACGCTGGCATCCACTACCCAGGCAAGGCACAATCACCATTGAGGGTATCAATATTACCTGTGGGCTGGCGGGTCACTCTCTCGATGGCATCTGGCTGCACCTGGATATTGCCGGGGGGATTTTCTACAGCGGTGATTTCAGTTTTGAATCGCTACTCTACCCTTTCGACCGCCCACCCCGGGCCGCGTTGGCACTGTTAGACGCCTCTTATGGTCTCTACTCAGTCGATCAATCACACTGCCGCGACGCACTGCAAGCCAAGTTGAACCGAGCCAGTTTATTGCCAGTACCACCTTCTGGGCGTGCACTGGAACTGGCCCTCTGGTGCCAGACACTTGAACTGCCCTGGACATTCGACCCCGCATGCCAGAAATTTCATGCTGCGTTGCAGGGTTTGCCTGCCAACCTGCTGAAACCCGGCATTCAGCAACAACTGGCTCAACTCACCCCACGGCCCTGGGACACACCAGAAAACCCAGACCTGGCCTTGATACGTCTGGCCGCTGATGCTGAAGGCGTTGCGGGTGAGGCCGGTCGACTGATCAGTGATCCTGACTACACCGGACAGGTGATTTATACCGGATACACGCCCCCCAAAGCACGTGCTGATATCACCTCAGGTCGAGCCGAATGGTGCCGCTGGAATGTTCACCCCAGATTGCCATGTATCCAATCTCTGGCCGATACCTTGCAAGCTGAACAGGTTATACCCTTATTCTGTCCGATTGATGCAGCAGGTTGGCAAGCAGCCTTAGGAAAACGCTTGCGCCTTGATCACGTCATTCATCTTTAATCTCCTTTATAAAACCTGGATAAGATCTGGATAAACTCATGAAACTGATTCAAAAACCTTTTGTTTTTCTACGTCATGGCGAAACAGCCATGAACCAGCAACAACGTATTGGTGGGCGAACCGATACGCCACTCAATAGCACAGGACAACAGGAAGCCGATGCTGCCGCCGTACTACTGGCCGATATCTGCTGGCGTTACATTGCTGCAAGCCCACTGTTACGGGCCTGGGAAACGGCTCAGCGTGCAACCCGGATGCAAAATATAACGGCTGTGGATGGCCTGCGTGAGCGTGACTGGGGACTACTGGAAGGTGCGCCCTGGTCGGAAGTGCCACCTTATACCGAAACGCCGCCTGAAGGCGAAAGCTGGGCCGACTTTACCCAACGGGTTGTACTGGCCCTCAACAATCAACTCAGCCAACATGACTGGCCACTGATCGTGGCGCACTCAGGCATTTTCAGAGTGATTCGTGCTCAGGTCACCGGCACTCCGGAAGGAGAGCGGATCGGCAATGCACAACCCATATTAGTACTGCCACCTGATGCAGAACAACCGAACTGGACCTTTACCCCTCTGACAACCGATACCAAGGAGTATTACTTTGATTAAAGACAGTGTTATCGTGGATGTCGACGGCACCCTGGCCGAGTTCAACCCAGAAGAAGTGCACCACTGGGTACTGGGTGATGAAAAGCATTGGGACCCTTTCTTCGCACATATGGCAACAGCCCAGCCCATTGAACCGGTCTGCCGTCTGGTCAAGCTACTCAAGCAACAAGGGCAGCAAATCGTCATCTGCAGTGGCCGCCCGGATAGCCATAGACAACATACTCTGGACTGGCTCTCCCAGTATGATATTCCGTTTGATGCGGTGTTCCTGCGCGCACAAGGGGATGATCAGGAAAAGGATGAAGTGGTCAAATCCAGATTACTGGAACAGATACGCGCGTCCGGCTACAACCCCTGGCTGGTACTGGATGATCGTGACAGTGTCGTCAATGAATGGCGCACACTGGGACTGACTTGCCTGCAATGTGCACCAGGAAATTTCTGATCAGTTTACAGGCTGTCTTAAAACTATTGGTATCAGGCTATATTCGACACTGGCGCTTACGCACACCGCGAAAGCGCCAGTTAGCCCAGAGGCTATACCCCAGCTTTGCACACGCATGGATTCCAGGTAGTGACAGAACACCCGGCAGTACTCGCCATCCAGCCGCTCGCCAGTAATACAAGCTGGCATCCAGACCCACCAGAAAGCCCTCACCTGTCCATACATGGATTTGGCGCATCATCTCGAGTTTATCGACACCCTGCCATTCGCTAAACGCCGGGTCATTAATATCTACCAATAGCATTTTTTCCGACAGCGGCTGACTAAGGTGTGCGATTTCACGTTGGCATAAACGACAGCCACCATCATAAAACAAGCGGGGTGTTGTCAGTTTGTCTGAGGTATTCACATTGATGTTATTCATACCTATCCTTACGTTGTGCAGCCGGCTTTGGAGCTATACAGAATTAAAATTTAGTAACCAGGGCTAGCGTATCGCAATTAACCATAAACCCTCCCCTGCATGCTCTTTCTATACCTGCGGTTATGCTGTTAGCAGCGAAGCCTAGTAAACTCTACGGTATGCAGGATGTACTCGATCGCAGATAGGTAGGTTGGCGGTGAGGCTGGACAAATTCCACATAATTTGATTCACTGCCAATGCTAAACATCTATACGTAAGTAGGTTCAAATGAAGGAGTACTCGAACCTCTTACCAGCCAATCAATAACGGCTCAGATGGCTTAAATAAAGTGCCAGCTTGAACAATAAGTTGCCAGTGCCATTAAAGGATTTAGGACGACTTTATATATGGATATCCTCCAAAAGGATTTGAACACCTCTCCCGGCATTTCTATTGCTGAAACACCCTGGCAAGTTATCAAATCCCACGAACCCTCCAACTTATGGGCACTGGTTGATGGTGCAAACTGGCCTGAAATACAGTCTATTCTGGCAGAACAGGTGCCACCTCATGCTTGTCTTTACAGTACGACAGATCCTGATTCTCAACGTATAGCGCCTTGGTTAATCCGCGTTGAGCCAGATTCAGCCATACAATCTCTGTTAGAAGCCCGGGATTCCAACACCCATGCCGTGGTGTTTTTCCATAGTCCAAAGGGTATTCGGCAACTGCGAGATCATTTTCGACGCTATACCATGCTCTGGACGCCAGCAAACCCGGATATGCCGGTGTATTTTCGTTTTTATGATCCCCGTGTGTTGCTGGACATGATCACAGCTCTGGATGAAGCAAAAACAGCGCAGTTTTTTAACGGAATAGAGGCATTTTACATCCCCATCAGTTACCACACCTGCCTGCCTAAATCGGTCAATATCCTGCCGGTAAGCCTTGGTGAAACAGTTTTGATAACAGAAAGGTGCCTGCGTCTTGCACAAGATCACCCGGTTGACGCCATCAGTCAAACGAGTCAAAGCTTTAAAGTCAGCCAGGCGGAATATCAACGCTTTGCAGACTTACTCAGGCAGCGTAAACCGTTAAATTTAGCCGCCAAGCTGTACCACACCTATCAAGCGCTTTTTCCGGTCAAACGTTATGAAGCGTCGGTCCAGATAGCCTATAGAAACGCGCCTTACTATCAATTTCAGTCAGAAAATGAGCTGATGCTACTGGCCGATTGTTACCTCTGGTTAGGCCAGGATTTTCCGGCACAAAGCCCTGCCGCTGAAGTGCTATTAACAGAAATGCATCCCCAGCGTCTGCATCACCTCATGGCATGGTTACAAGCAGAAAAACAAATCACATTTGAAAACGCATCAATGACTCAATAATGACTCAATACAGGACGTAGACAATGAGTGAACAAAAAACAACGCCGATTCCCAGTCCAAACTATCTGGTGCATGATGTACCTGTTGAAGGAGCCTGCGTACCCTGTAACGCCGCCAACCAGTGTTGTGAATTTTACGGTAGTATCGAAGACGCGAAAGACTTATCACGAATGATTAGCTGGCCTTATTGCGAATCACTCAATGAACCCAATGCAAGCACTCGTTTGTTTGTGATTGCGGATCAAGTCCGAGATGGCAATACCTTGTTTGCCAACATTAATATCAGGCGATCAGGTGATGAATGTAGAAAAAATATGCCAAACCGAATTACCTACCTGATTAGAGATCGGTATCGAAGTTGGAATGATTCCAGGCGAGTGATTAAAGATCTGCCTGTGACAATGACAGGAAGAGCAATCTGGACGCTACTGAATGGTACTAGCGCCTATGTAGACTGGGTACCCAAGCAAACGCTGTTGTCACTGATGATAATCGACATGATCGTAACGTTTGATCAACTTTTATCAGATTCGGGCAGGACGCGCGTCACCCCTCAACTCTGTGGCAACCACCCACCGTCAGTTACACCTTTTCAAGTGATACCCTTTCCAAAACTCGAACTTTCAGGATGGATTCGTTGGGGGCTTGTCTTCACCCTAAATACCATCCGTCCTTATGTCAGTTGGGAATTCGAAGAAACACCCAGTGAATTTAAAGTGGTTTATGCAAACCACACCCAAACACTCACAGAAGAAGATAAAACATCAGGTTCATCTGACACCTCTGAAACCTCTGGTCAAGCAAATACTGCTCCCTCAGGAATCTTTAGACTCATTGATGATTTAGTCAAGAAGGTTTCCGGTGTTCAAAATTCGGAGGAAGAAGCAAGCAATAGAAACACTAGAAACACTCGCCGCTCCAGAGTAAACCGGCTAAGGAGTGTGAGGCGAAATAACAAATCGGAATCCCAGCTTAACAACACCCATGGTAGTCGAGTCACCTTTAGCTTTTCCGCCGAGGTAGGTGTCAACGGTCTCGAATTGATAGCCAAAGAAAATACCCCGGACTTAGTCTTCAACCTTGCGAATTACGGTGCCACATTCAAACTCGGTGTCACGGGTACGCTGGACGTAGTTCAAGCCGCCGTCGGAATATTTGCACCGGGCGCGGCCAGGATATTTAATGAAGCTAGAGAAAGAATCGCCAATGGTGAAAAAGTGAATGGCGATATTCAAGCCAACTTGATCTTTGCCGGTCAAAGTGAGCTAGAACTGATCGTCCGTCCTGGAACATTAACACTTTATGCCATGCCTCCTGACACCAACAGGCGCACCGCCCTCAACCACCAACTTAAAGCGGAACTTAAAGGCACCTTGAAAGCAATGGCAAAAGCGGAACTCAGCTTCCATGTTGAAGGTGAAGTCTGGGGCGTCAGCGCCAAAGCTGGCGCTTATGGCTCCCTCCATACCGCCTGGACCTATCAATTCCGCACCAAAACCGACTCCCAAAGCCAATTTGAAACTCGCAATTATTTTGAAGGACTGAAAGCCGAGGTGCGGATGTATGCGAAGATTAGGGAAATAAAGACCGCCCCGGGAGATGAAAATAGCGGCCGCCAGCGTCAGCATACTAATTCAGAGTCATCAGAATCTGATTCCCATCAAACTTCAACAACTCTATTCCAGCGCGTTGAAGCCAATCAGGCCGAAGCCGCCAGTAAAGAAGAAATCTTCACCAATCAGCCTATCGAAACCATACGACACGATCATTTAACAGTGGATGAAGCTAAGGAAGTACTCAAAACATATGATTTGGGAGGAGGTCTTACGTTTCTATCTGAATTAGAACGGTTAGAAACTGCTTTGGACCTTTTTCCAAACGATATCGACAATCAAGTAGCCATGGATAATTTACTTATAGATATCAGTGAAGAATACCACCGCATTTTTTCTCGCGATAGCCTGGGGCTTCATGAGATATTAGCGCCTTCACATTATCCGATCACCAAGGAATATCCAGAGTATACCCCTTTTAAGATGTTTGGAGGAAACAATGAAACTTAAGCTAGGCATCACTCTTAGCCTAATATTAGTAGCAGTCGTACTCTTCATAGGGAATCAAAAGGGAACTCAAATGGCACGCGCATCGGATTATGTTATTGACCGGAATTATTATATTGTTATTCATTCAAACTCAGCATGGTTTAATGTCTTGGTCAATGGAATCAATACCCAGCTGTATAATAGTGCAGACCCGTTTAATATAACCTTGCCCATTAATCATTTAATGCAGTCTGGTGAAAACCAAGTCACTTTTAACTTTGTTTCAGTATTACCCGGTGATCATGCAATTGATGAGGGTTTTGGCCCAACCCAGGATTTTTCAATACATATTTCTATTGAATCCGTTCACCTGGAAACGCGTGAACGTGAACGCATCACGCTTATTGATGCCCGCTACGATATGGAAACCGGTCAGATCATCAGTAATGAAAAAACCATTTTCGATGCTGAGCCTGTCTACCAGCAAGCTCATATGCACACGACTGGAGACCTGCGTTTGAAAGAAGGATTTACCTTTGTAGATGGTGAGGGACCGGATATACCCAGCCAACACCTGATAGCAGCATTTAATACCGAGGATCGATTCCCCCGTTTTCATTGGTTGGATGAAGCCGTAGTGTTGGAAGACACCCCAGCATTGCGAGAAGGGTTACGCAATAGCTATCGTCATATCCATGGTTTGATTGAACAGGGGGATTTTCAGGGGTTAAGGCAGTTGATGGATCCCATATGGGAAAACACTGCTATAGCTATGAATATGGGCAATTCGGCGGATGACTTTATTAGTCCCACTACCAAACAAAACTTTAGCTCAGTAAACCCACAAGGACAAATATTGCGTCCGCTTCATTTTGATCAGGTTGAAGCACCCATAGAGCTGGATCATATCCAGTTTATGGCAGATGGTCGTCTTGTACGTATTTTGCCAGATCCAATTCGCTGGCGCCGTCCGGGTGCCAGAGAAATAAGCTCTTCCGGTTTTGTATTCTATGTCACTAATGACAATAAGTGGAAAGTTGCAGATATTGTAATGTAAGACTCGCGCAATTTCGTTGGATGTGCCTCAGTGCTTACACAACGGCCACTACCACCGCTAGCCTGTGACCATCTGCCGCCAAGGCCGAAAAATGCTCCTGTATTTTCGGCATTCCCGCCGTCCATGGCGGTCAGGTCAGCAGGCGAGCGAGTCAGGGATGACGTATAGCGAGTCGCAGGCTATTCGATCACCAATGCAGTTCCAGAATGGACACCTTTTAGATTTTTGAGGGAAACAATGAAACGCATGAGACCTAAGCTTGGCCTTGCTTTCGGCCTTGCACTGATCGCTATTACTCTGTTCCTCTGGAATCAAAAGGGAACTCAAATGGCACGCACATCAGATTATGTTATTGACCGGAATTATTACATTGTCGTGCACTCACGTGGTGCTGTATATGATATTTTTGTAAATGGTGTCAGCACACAAAAAGAAAATGCTGTGCGACAAAGTGATTTTACATTACCGATAAACCACTTAATGCAATCAGATGTGAATCGTATCACTTATAACTTTAGCCCGCTTAGAGGACGTGATGATGATGGGAATTTTATCATCGAACCCCACGAAAACTTTTCTATTCATATTTCTGTTGAATCTGTTCATCTAGAGACGCGCGAGCGTGAGCGCATTACTCTGGTTGATGCACGCTACGATATGGAAACCGGTCAAATCATCAGTAATGAAAAAACTATTTTCGATGCAGAGCCTGTCTACCAGCAAGCTCATATGTACACCACAGGCGAGCTCAAACTTAAAGGTAATCATGTTTGGGTGAATCATGGTATAGATCATCCCTTACCCAGCCAACACCTGATTGCTGAATTTAAGACCGAGGATCGTTTTCCCCGTTTTCATTGGCTGGATGAAGCGGTGGTGTTGGAAGACACCCCTGCGTTGCGAGAAGGGTTACGCAATAGCTATCGTCATATCCATGGTTTGATTGAGAGCGGGGATTTTCGGGGGTTAAGGCAGTTGTTGGACCCTATATGGGAGAACGGGGCTATTGCTTTGAATATGGGAAATTCAGCGGATGATTTTATTCGCAGGTCAGAAACTAATAAGAGCTTTGTTCAAAGACGTGATGATGGTCGAGTATTGAAACCACTTCACTTTGATCAGGTTGAAGCCCCCATAGAAATAGACCATTTACAATTTATGGCGGATGGCCGTCTCGTGCGTATTTTACCTGACCCGATTCAGTGGCGTCGACCAGGCACAAACACAACCACTTATTCACGCTTTGTATTCTATGTAACTAAAGACAATGAGTGGAAAGTCGCAGATATAGTTATTGATGGTTAACCTGCTGATTAAAAGCGTTTCCATTTGGTTGGCATGCTGGCATATGTCAAGAGGCACTACCACCACTACTCGGTGACCGACTGCTGCGCGGTAGGCGGTAGTCGGGCGAGTCATAGGTTAGCGGTGGTAGTGCCAAGTTCCCCCGTTGAATTCAAAGGCCCCGCCTGTTTTCTCGCGATGACTTAAAGCTTAGAACAGAAGGGCTATTCGATCACCGATGCAGTTCCAGAATGGACACCTTTTAGATTTTTGGAGGAAACAATGCAACAGCGTATGACACCTAAGCTTGGCCTTGCTTTTGGCCTTGCACTGATCGCTATTACTCTGTTCCTCTGGAATCAAAAGGGAACTCAAATGGCACGCGCATCGGATTATGTTATTGACCGGAATTATTACATTGTCGTGCACTCACGTGGTGCGGTATATGATGTTTTTGTAAATGGCATCAGCACACAAAAAGAAAACTCTGTGCGACAAAGTGATTTTACATTACCGATAAACCACTTAATGCAATCAGATGTGAATCGTATCACTTATAACTTTAGCCCGCTTAGAGGACGTGATGATGATGGGAATTTTATCATCGAACCCCACGAAAACTTTTCTATTCATATTTCTGTTGAATCCGTTCACCTGGAAACGCGTGAACGTGAACGCATCACGCTTATTGATGCCCGCTACGATATGGAAACCGGTCAAATCATCAGTAATGAAAAAACTATTTTCGATGCAGAGCCTGTCTACCAGCAAGCCCATATGTACACCACAGGAGAGCTCAAACTTAAAGGTAATCATGTTTGGGTGAATCATGGTATAGATCATCCCTTACCCAGCCAACACCTGATTGCTGAATTTAATACCGAGGATCGTTTTCCCCGTTTTCATTGGCTGGATGAAGCGGTGGTGTTGGAAGACACCCCAGCATTGCGAGAAGGGTTACGAAATAGCTATCGTCATATCCATGGTTTGATTGAACAGGGGGATTTTCAGGGGTTAAGGCAGTTGATGGATGACAGATGGAGACATGTTGCCATTGCCATGAATATGGGTAATTCAGCAGATGATTTCATTGATTCCGACACAAAACAAAACTTTAGTTCAGTAGATCCGCAAGGACAAATATTGCGTCCGCTTCATTTTGATCAGGTGGAAGCACCCATAGAGCTGGATCATATCCAGTTTATGGCAGATGGTCGTCTTGTACGTATTTTGCCAGATCCAATTCGGTGGCGCCGTCCGGGTGCCAGAGAAATAAGCTCTTCCGGTTTTGTATTCTATGTCACTAATGATAATGAGTGGAGAGTGGCTGCAATCGTAATGTAAACATCGCATATTTTCGTTGAAGGTAGCTCAGTGCTTACACAACGGCCACTACCACCGCAAGCCTGTCACAGTCTGCCGCCAGTTGAGCGAAGTGCAGCGAGTCACAGGTTAGCGGTGGTAGTGCCCAGGTGCCCCCCGAAACAATATTTCTTTACATAACAAGCCTACAGGGCTAGATTTTAACACTGTATAGATGGTGATCCCGTCATACAGCATAGCTATTGACACAATCAGTAGATATAACAATAAAAACAAGAAGGTTTATTATGAGTGATAAACGCGAAACCGATGCACTGATCGTGCATAAACCGGTGTTTTTTGACGCAGCCTCCCTGCATATCCCCACCCTGCGGATATTGCGTGAAGATGGCACCCTCTACCCCGATGCAGTCCCCCCCGATCTGAAGCAAGAGCTTGCTTTAAAAATCTACGATACGTTTTTGTTTATCCGGGCCCTCGATGAGCGCATGCTGGCCTCACAACGCCAGGGTCGAATCAGTTTCTACATGACCGAAACCGGTGAAGAAGCGGCTGATATAGGTAGCACCGCCGCCCTTGCAGATGACGATATGATCATGGCGCAGTACCGTGAACAGGGTGCACTGGCCTTTCGCGGCTTTACCCCGGATCAGTTTATGAATCAGATTTTTTCCAATGAAAAAGATCTGGGCAAAGGGCGACAGATGCCGATTCATTACGGCTCTCGTGAACTGCATTACATGACAATTTCCTCACCTTTGGGCACCCAATTACCTCAGGCAACCGGTTATGCGTTTGCGCTGAAAGCGCAGCAAAAAGCCAACTGCGTGATCTGTTATTTCGGCGAAGGCGCGGCATCCGAAGGTGATTTTCATGCGGCGCTGAATATGGCCGGGGTGTTTAAAGTACCGGTGATTTTTTTCTGTCGCAACAATGGTTATGCCATCTCCACACCGGCACATGAGCAGTATGCCGGTGATGGTATCGCACCACGAGGCATAGGCTATGGGCTGAAAACCATCCGTGTCGATGGCAATGATGTTCTGGCCGTATTAAAGGCCACCCAGGACGCTCGTAAACTGGCGGTTGAGCAGCACCAACCCGTACTGATTGAAGCCATGACCTATCGCCTGGGTGCGCACTCCAGTTCGGACGACCCCAGCGGTTATCGCAACAAATCCGAAGAAGATATCTGGCGGGCAAAATGCCCGGTGCTGCGCTTTAAAAACTGGTTGATGCAGCAGGCCTGGTGGGATGAAAACCAGGATAGCCAACGCAAACAGCTTCATCGGGATGCCATTATGGCCGCGATGAAAAAAGCCGAAAAAGTTCCAGCTCCGCCACTGAATGACCTGTTTACCGATGTGTATGACACCCTGCCCTGGCACCTGCAGGAGCAACAGGCTGAGCTGATCAGCCACATTCGTAAGTATCCGCAGGCCTATGTTAAAACAGCAGGGAGGCTAGGCGATGAGTAAAATGAACCTGTTACAAGCGATCAATAATGCTCTGGATATAGCTATGTCCAGTGATGAATCTGCCTTGTGCTTTGGTGAGGATGTCGGTCATTTTGGCGGGGTGTTCAGAGCCACCAGCCATCTGCAAGATAAATTCGGTAAACAACGCTGCTTTAACACACCGCTGACCGAACAAGGCATTCTCGGGTTTGCCAATGGTCTGGCCGCACAGGGGATGACGGCGATTGCTGAAATTCAGTTTGCCGATTACATTTTCCCGGCGTTTGATCAGATCGTTAATGAAACCGCCAAATTCCGCTACCGTTCAGGTAATGAATTCAATGTCGGCGGGCTCACCATTCGCACTCCCTATGGCGGTGGCATTAATGGCGCGCATTATCACTCACAATCGCCAGAAGCCTATTTCACCCACACCCCCGGGTTGAAAATTATCGTTCCTCGCAATCCTGAGCAGGCCAAGGGTTTACTCCTGGCCGCGATACGTGATGCCAATCCGGTGATCTTTTTTGAACCCAAAAAACTCTACCGCGCCTCTGTCGGTGAGGTGCCGGAGGAAGATTACCAACTGCCTATCGGACAGGCCGAGATAGTGCGCCAAGGAAAGGACATTACATTACTGGCTTGGGGTGCGCAGATGGAAGCCATCGAAAAAGCCGCCGATCTGGCTGAAAAGGATGGTATTTCCTGTGAGCTGATTGATTTGCGCACCCTGCTGCCCTGGGACAGAGAAACGCTAGCCAACTCGGTACGCAAAACGGGACGACTGATCATCAATCATGAGGCTCCTAAAACCTCGGGTTTTGGTGCGGAGATTGCGGCCAGCATTCAGGAAAGCTGCTTTTTGCACCTGGAATCACCGATCCTGCGCGTTACCGGTCTGGACACTCCCTTCCCCTTAGCACTGGAGAAGGAATACATGCCTGATCACCTGAAAACCTATGAAGCCATTAAAGCCAGCGTAAATTACTAATTCGCCGATTCGGTTTGGAGTAACCCATGAAAATAGATTTTATCCTGCCAGATATTGGTGAAGGCATCGTAGAGTGTGAGCTGGTTGAGTGGCGTATCAGTGAAGGTGAAACTGTCACAGAAGATCAGCCCGTAGCCGATGTTATGACAGACAAAGCCCTGGTTGAAATTACCTGCATGTATACCGGTGTTATCAGCAAGCTGTATTACCAGCAAGGTGATATTGCCCAGGTGCACCAGCCCCTGTTTGAGATCGACGTTGAGGCTGAACCAGGCCAGGAAAATGAAACAGCCACACAGGAAACCACTCAACAAGCTGACGAAAATGCATCCCCTGTTGAACAGATCCCTGCAGACAGCCTCGATCTGACCAACAGACCCATCGCCAGTCCTGCCGTCAGGCGACTGGCACGGGAAATGGAGCTGGATCTCGGTGCGATTGAGGGTAGCGGAAAAAACGGCCGTATTTACAAGGAAGACCTGCTTAAACAGGTACAGGATGAAGACGCCACTGATACCAGGTCAAGCTTAGCTGACCAGGCGCCAGCAACCGAAGCCATCAAAGGGATTAAAGCGCTGATGGCAAAACAGATGCAGGAGTCCGCCAGCAGCATCCCGCACTTTACCTATGTCGATGAGCTGGATGTCACCCAGTTGGAGGATGCCAGACAGACACTCAAACCCACTTTTGAAGCCGAGGGGTTACGCCTGAGCCTGATGCCGCTGTTTATCAAAGCATTATCGCTGGCTTTGTTACAGCACCCCCTGCTCAACAGTCGTGTGAATGATGACTGTACCGAGATTATCTACCAGACGGATCACAACATCGGTTTTGCTGTGGATACCCCAACGGGTTTATTGGTGCCTAACATCAAAGCGGTGCAGACCTTGAATCTGGTTGAAATCACTCAACAGTTAAATCAGCTGATCGATGCGGCCAGACTGGGTAAGCTGACATCCCCACAGATGAAAGGTAGCAGCATTACCCTGTCCAATATTGGTGTTATGGGCGGTACCGTTGCCACCCCCATTATCAATAAACCGGAGGTCGCCATCGTGGCGTTAGGTAAGATACAAAGACTCCCCCGTTTTGATGCAGAGGACCGTGTTACAGCCCGGAAAATTATGCAGATCAGTTGGTCAGGGGATCACCGTATCATTGAGGGTGCCAGCATGGCCCGCTTCTGCAACACCTGGAAAGCGTATCTGGAAAACCCGCTTAGTATGCTGACCGAGTTGCGCTAGAATGACGCGTCCGTTGCTGCAACAGTTTTATATCAACGAAGAGCAGTCGATCTATCTGATGAGCCATGAAGATGCTCAGAAGATTAAAGACTGGGTACAGCTTTGTATGGCCCAACTCAGCTTACTGGGTTTTTCTGATATAGAATTTATCGGTAAGGGCGCGTATGGCTTTGTGTTTGCTGGGCGCTCCAATGAACTGGCCGATTACGTATTCAAATTTTCGCGCATTAACCTGCCTCAGGCGGTTCAGGACCGGCTCGAAGATGAGGCCTGGATGCAAAGTCAGGTGTTACACCCGGGCATTCCTGCCGTGAGTGAATATACCCGTATTTCCAGACAATCTGTGTTGATGATGGAACGTGCCCCGGGCATGGATCTTGAAGCCTATTCGGTACAGCAAGGACGCCTTTCACCCCGGCTGATCATCAAAATCGCGGCTCAGCTAGTAGATGTGCTGAGCGCTTTGCGGACATTTAAACGCCATGATCAGTTAGCCCCTATCGTGCATGGCGATATCAAGCCCTCCAATATTGTCTTCAACCCTGCTGATGAAAGCATCAAGCTGATCGACTGGGGATCGAGTGTGTTTGCGCAACTCGATAGTGACGGTCAACCGGTTGCAGCGCCGGGATTGAGTTTTCTCAGTGAAAACTTACACAGCACCAATGCCCGACTGGGAGATGTGTATTTTATCGGAGAAGACCAGCTGAATGGAGGACTAAGTTCGCCACGCTTTGATGAACAGGGCCTGGCAGGCACCCTCTATGCATTAGCCTCCGGCCAGTCCTGTCGTTACGGTTATGATGCCATACCGGCCACGGCATTAGGGCTGCCGAAAGCCTTTGCAATCACCCTGCAGACCTTGTCAGCAGGCAATGACCAGAACAAACTTCAGGCCGGTGATTACCTGATCTCGCAGATGCCCTATATGAAAAAATGGGTCATTCCAGACATGGCGGTCATCCCGGATAAACCCCAGATTCCCATCTGGGTGTTTCAGGATCAGCAGCACATGGAAACCGTTGTCTATACCTCCCGCAAAAGCTTCCTTCGAGAAGCTAACCTGGACCCGGAGCTGCTGGTGGATGTTGATGATGTCGAGCTGGAAAAGTACTACAAGAACTTTATGCACGGCATGGGCCGCACTGAACGTGCATTTCTCTGTGCGATCAGCCGTCTGGGTAAGTACCCGGTCTTGGGTGGACTGGCGATCCGCTGGGAAGATGATGATATCTTTATCGACTCCAGTCTGAACCTCCATGCACCTGAGCTGAAGCAACCCTTTACCAGTGCGGTCAATACCATGGTCACGCTGGCACGTGCCATCCACCGTGAGGGGGTGTTCAAATGCTGCCTGTTTGATGCCAAGAACACCCTTCATCTTCAACGAGAAAATGAAACACAAGCGTTTATGCCACCGGCAGGTATGGCGATTCCGTTTGAGGTCACTCAGGCACCGCTGAATGAAGACAGCAGCCGCAACCACTCCTATTTTGAAGATGGTCAGGACCCGGACGAGCTGTTACAACTGCCACAAAGCATCATGCAGGAAATCGCCTTTCTGAATGAAATCCGCCACACCGGCCTGATTATTTTTGAAGCCCTGCCAACGCATTTGAAAATCCATAACTATTACGTGCTACTTGACCCGGATCGGGAAGCCGACTTTGCCGCCGCACTGGAGCGCATCGTCCAGTCACTCCCGGACATAGACGGCCTGGGTGTCTCCGGCTTTATGAAAATGCCCTACAAAAACACTCGCGAATTCAAGCGAATTCAAGGGGTCAGCCAACTTGATCTTGAATTAAAATGAAGAAAAATCCAGGCACCTTCAAGGCATCGGTTTTTTTGATCTAACCCCTAGCTTAGTATTTGGCAAACGTTGCAAATCACGTTATAGTTTGCTCGCTGCCATCAGGAAGTAGCCAGCCTCATGTAAATCATCAACATGAGTGTCATTTAACAAGGAGTGTTTTATGGGCAAGCCCTCTGCACATTTAGACAACAACCCCACACCTGTCCAGCTGTCACCAGTAAAATCCCTCATCTCGGCGGTGCCATTTCCAGTGGCTATAGCCATGTATTAACTCGAATTATACCCATGCGTGAAGATTGATGAAGATTGGTATCAATCCATGAATCATAAGCATGGATAAGGTGAGCAATCTTGCAACTGATGCAGTAACTGTAAATTGACATAAATGGATCAATGGAAAAAAGGAGAAACAACATGTACGTTAAAAAACGCTTTTCTAAAGTAGCTGGCCTCACCATGGCTCTGATAGTGGGGAGTGCGTCGTTAACCTTGGTGGGCTGCAAAACCTCAGGTGTTGATATGCAGGGTATGCTTTCATCAGGTATGGGGTTAGCTAAAGCCGCTTCTTTGAGTGATGAAGAGATGCAACAAATTGGAGATCAAACGATTGCACAGCTCGATAGCTCCAACCGAGTAGCATCCAGCCGAAGTAGCTACGCCAGACGACTGGAGCAACTGACTGCGCCATGGCAGCAGGTTGAGGGCGTTTCATTAGAGTATAAAGTGTATATGGACCCGGAGGTTAATGCCTTTGCTGTTCCCAATGGTTCTATTCGCTTCAACAGTGGCTTATTGGATGAAATGACTGATAATGAAGTGCGTTACGTAATTGCACATGAAATAGGCCATGTGGTATTGGGGCATTCGAAAAAAGCGTTCCAGACATCTTATGCCGCATCATCGGCTCGACAAGCCGTTGCAGCAAGTGGTAATTCTGCAGCCGCTGCGCTGACCTCTTCAGAATTGGGTGACCTGGGTGAAAAGCTGATTAATGCACAGTTTTCTCAGCACAATGAGAATGAAGCTGATGATTTTGCAATTACACTCATGAATGAATCTAGTTACAATCCTGTGGCGGCTGTCAGTGCTTTGCGTAAAATTGAGAGCAAGTACGGTAACCATCGTAGCCTTTTTTCCAGCCATCCAGCGGCGGGAGATCGTGCTGATCGTCTGGCTGCTCAGCTTGATATTCGTTAACGAAGGCCTTTAGTCTGATCGACCTGTCTTTCCATTAGCATTTTAGAAGTGGAAGACAGGTCGATTCCTTTTGTCCTTCAGGGTATATAGGAAGATTAGTGATCTGAAATAGAAAATTATTTAGTGGATAGGTGTCGAAGCCGGGGGCTGAATAAAATCCGCAATCACATCCAGTACCTTTTCAGGCTGCTCAGCATGGGGCAGATGACCGCACTGCTGAAGTATCGCCTGTTCGACCCGGCCATTTACCCCTGCAGCGATATGCCGGGGGAAAGCAATCGATCCATACTCGTCACTATCTCCATGAATAACCAAAACTGCTGAGTTAATGTGTGACAGCCAGGGATCGATACGCCAGTCACGAAATGCAGAGGAAAGCCAAGACCCGGTCCAGGCATCTAACACCCAACGCGCTTTTTCCCCATGCCATTTCTTCAATTTGTTAAAGTTGGCCGTTTCAGCAAACTGTTGCTGGGCCGCACGTATTCCTTCCAGGGTTCGTTCTTCAACAAATGCCTGAGCTGCCAGCGTAATAGTGGCTTCGCAGGCCTCGTTCTGAAATGCTGCAATTGTCAATGCCATCACTCCGCCCACACTATGACCTAATAAGCCGAAGCGGGTGATACCCATTGCCTGACACAGTGCAGGAAAAATTACCTCGGCCTCTTCCACAATAAAATTTTCAGACGGCAAAGCATGTCGCGCACTGGATAGACCAAATCCCAGCCGATCATAAGCGATGACTGGGCGTTTAATCTGTTCTGATAGTTGCAGTGGAAAGTTACGCCACTGCGCAACGCTGCCAAGAGAATCATGAAGCATAATGACTGGAGCGCAGGATTGGATCTGAGAAGGTTGCCATTGGCGCACAAAAATCTGTCCACCGGGTACCTCAATAAAACGATCTTCAATCAGCGTACCATTAATGCTCATAGACAGTGACCACAACCCTTATGATTGATGTTTTTGCTTAGGTTTCAGGTCACCGGCATCAATCCGCGGACGATTGGCTTCAACCTGATCCAGAGGTTCGCAAAGTTCCAGAGTTTCCAGGCAGCGTTCGGTCAGGCGCTGATAAGCCCCTGTTCCTTCCTGTTTCCAGGCGATTTCTTCCTCTGACAAGCGGCGCAAGACTTTTGCCGGCGCCCCGACGATCAGTGATGCCTCGTTACAGCTGAAATTTGCTTTCACAAAAGCGGTTGCCGCCACAATACAGCGTGCACTGATCACCGCACCATCCATCACCACGGCATTCATACCAATCAGCGCATCTTCACCGACGATACAGCCATGCAGCACGGCTCCATGGCCGACATGGCCATTGGCTTCAATCACTGTATCTGTGCCAGGAAAACCATGCATGACGCAGGTATCCTGCAGGTTTGAGCCTTGCTTGAGAATAATGCGGCCAAAATCACCACGCAAACAGGCGTTAGGTCCGACATAACAGCCCGGACCTACCTGGACATCACCGATCAGCACAGCCGTCGGATGAACATAGGCGGATGGATCCACAACTGGTGTAACACCATCAATTCGATAACAGGGCATAACGACCCTCCGCTGAGGTTGAAAACAGTTTAATCAATAGGCCGCACTTAAATACGCAAGCCACCATCCATTTCAATAATCCTGCCAGTGAAAAAATCATTTTCAATAATGTACTGCAGGGTATGCGCCATTTCACTGATCTTACCCAAACGCCGCAAGGGGACGGCTGTCAGCATGCGCTCAATGGCTTCGGGTTTCATTTGCGCAGTCATGTCCGTAGCAATCACACCCGGCGCTATTCCGCCCACACGAATACCGTAACGGGCCAGCTCTTTGGCCCAACTGACGACCAGGGTCGCAACACCCGACTTGGTCGCCGAATAGTTGGTTTGACCGGCATTACCTGCCCGGGACACAGAGGAGACATTAACAATCACCCCGCCTTCACCCTGTTCAGCCATAATAGCTGCGGCTTCACGGCCACATAAAAAACTGCCCGTGAGGTTCACATTGATCACATCATTCCATTGCTTCAATGACATTTTATCTACCAGCTTGCCGTCTTTAAGTTTTATCAGCATACCGTCACGCATCAGGCCTGCGTTATTGACTAAACCATGCAGTTTGCCAAAATCTGATCGAATACTGGCAAAGGTATTTTCAACTTGAGACTCATCGGTAATATCACACACATAGCCTTGCGACTTCACACCCAATCCAGCCAGCTGATCAGCGCTATGTTTAAGTGCATCAGCATCCAGATCTATCAAAGCCACATGGGCACCCAGTGTAGCCAGATGGCTAGCCATACCCGCACCCAGCCCTCTGGCCCCGCCGGTAATCACAAACACTTTCTGTTTAATCTGCATCGTTTATGTCCTCAGTGCAGTGGAACTGTCCACTGCAATCATTCGTCATTATTCACTGTAGTTTCAATAAAGCCTGCCGCCGCAAGTGCCTGTTCAACCTCGGGTAAAATGCTGGCATCATCAATAGTCGAAGGCATGGCATAGTGTTCATTGGCGGCAATTTTACGCAACACCGCCCGCAGGATTTTACCTGAACGGGTTTTGGGTAGCCGTGCGACTACGATAGCCCGGTGAAAACAGGCCACCGCACCCACCTGCTCCCTCACCTGATGGACCAACTGCGCTTCCAGCTCAGCATCACTGATATCGGCGTCAGCTTTGAGTACCACCAATGCGACAGGTAACTGACCTTTAAGCGCATCGGTTACTCCGATCACGGCACACTCCGCCACCTGAGGATGGGCAGACACCACCTCTTCCATTTCACCCGTTGACAGGCGGTGACCGGAGACATTAATCACATCGTCAGTGCGTCCGGTGATGTAGATATAATCGTCATCATCTTTATAGCCACCATCACCCGTGTGGTAATAACCCGGAAAGCTGGTTAAATAAGCCTGCTTAAAGCGCTCAGCGTTGTTCCAAATACTCCAGGCAAAGCCCGGTGGCAGGGGCAATTTAATGCATATATTTCCGGCTTCATTGGCAGGCATTTCATGGCCTTCACCATCCAGAACGCGGATATCATAGCCAGGTATCGCCTTATTAGTGGAACCTGAACGTGCGGGCGAGGGATCAGGCCAACCCATTATCGGAGCCGTCATCGGCCAGCCTGATTCGGTTTGCCACCAGTGATCCAGCACCGGCACTGATAACAGCTCACTGAGCCACTGGTAGGTGCTGCTATCCAGCTTTTCGCCGGCAACAAAAATCCAGCGCAGACTACTCAGGTCATACTGTTTAGCCAGGTCGCCCTGTGGATCTTCCTTGCGCACAGCGCGATAGGCCGTCGGGGCGCAGAACATCGAATTAACCCGATATTCACTGATCAAACGCCAGAAAGCCCCGGCATCCGGTGTACGTACAGGCTTGCCTTCATAAAATATTGAGCTACAACCACCCATCAACGGGCCATAAACAATAAATGAATGGCCAACCACCCAGCCAATATCAGAAGCCCCCCACCATACATCACCAGCTTGCATGCCATACACATGCTGCAGCGCATATTTCAAAGCGACAGCATACCCTCCCGTATCACGCACTATACCCTTGGGCTGACCGGTAGTGCCGGAGGTGTAGAGGATATAAAGCGGGTCCGAGCCTTTAACCGGCACGGCCGCAGCCGGTTGCGCACCTTCCTGAAATTCATACCAGTCCAGATCCCGTGACGGGTTCAGCTCAGCCTGCAATCTGGGACGTTGACAGACAATGGTGTAGGCAGGCTTATGTGCGGCCAGCTCGATAGCCTTATCGACCAAAGGTTTGTACGCCAGGGTTTTGTCAAACTCGATACCACAGGAAGCGGTTAAAATAAGCTTGGGTTCGGCATCATCAATACGGATGGCCAGCTCGTTGGCGGCAAAACCTCCAAAAACCACGGAGTGAACCGCACCAATCCGTGCACAGGCCAACATCGCCACTGCCGCTTCGGGGATCATCGGCATATAGATGACGACCCTGTCACCTTGGGTAACGCCCAACCGCTGCATCGCCCCGGCAAACAGCTCAACCTGCTGTAGCAAGGCGGTGTAGGTAATCGCTGCTTTGGTCTGAGTAACAGGGGAGTCGTAATACAGCGCAACCTGGTCACCACGACCCTCAGCAATCTGAACATCCAAGGCCAGGTAACTGATATTCAGCTCACCATCAGAAAACCAGTTATACGTGCCATGATCTGTCTTACCCAACAGCTGTTCAGGGGCTTTAAACCAGCTCAGCGCCCGGGCTTGCTCTGCCCAGTAAGACTCAGGATCACTCAAACTTGCCTGATAGGCCTGCTCATAAGACATAATTCACCTCTGTTATTGTTGTTTTGAATGAGATGAGGCCAACCTGGGACCGGGTCAGCCTGTAGATCATCCCTGAATCACTGGTACAAGCGGATCAGACTGGAGAAATCCAACCCGCCATTACCTTGGCTCTTATGCAGATTAAACAGTGCTCGAGCGGCTGAACCCATGGGCGTAGCTGAAGCGCTTTGTTGGCTTAAATCCATCGCCAGTCCCAGGTCCTTATACATCAGGTCCACCTGAAAACCACCCTGGTAATCACGTGACGCTGGCACATTGTCCATAACACCCGGGACCGGGTTGTACACCTGCAACGCCCAGTTATTACCGGAGCTTTGTTTCATGATATCTGACAGTACGGCTGGATCCAGGCCATTCTTGACCCCCATGCTCAGGGCTTCACAGGTTCCCGCCATAAGGATAGCCAGCATCATGTTATTGCATGCCTTGGCAATCTGACCGGCGCCATGCTCCCCGGCATGAAAAATATTTTTTCCCATCGCCTGTAATACGGGTAATGCTGTTGCATACTGTTCAGCAGAACCACCGACAATAAAGGTCAGAGTACCTGCTTGTGCACCACCGACCCCTCCCGATACCGGCGCATCGATAAAATCAATCTGCCGTTGCTGAGCTGCGGCGGCAATTTCACGCGCGGTATGTACGTCGATGGTGGAACAATCTATCACCAGCGCACCGTCTTCCAGATGCTCAAACAACGGTGCATCACCTTCAAGTAACAGGCTTTTAACATGTTTACCGGCGGGTAGCATGGTAATCACCATCGCCGCACCCTTAACCGCATCCTGTGCTGATTCAGCTTGTCGACATCCGGCGGCTGTCGCCGCTGATAGCGCCTCGGCTGACAGATCAAATGCCTGCACACTGTGACCGGCTTTTGCCAGGTTAGCGGCCATTGGGCCACCCATATTGCCTAAACCGATAAATCCTATTGTTGCCATAACATATAACCTCTTGTTGTTTTTATACGGCTGTTCTCTGATTTTTCACTAACTACAGATCTTGCAAGGGGTGCGCTCCTGACCAGGGGGATTCAAACAAGGCATCGATGAACCCTGGATCAACGGCTTCAACCGATGCATAGGTCCATTTGGGTTGATTGTCCTTATCCACCAGCAAGGCACGCACGCCTTCCGGAAACTCACGATGACGACAGCACTGTACAGAGAGATTCAATTCTTGCTGAAACACCTCTTTTAGCGACAGGTGTCGACAACGCTGCAGTTGACGAGCGATCATATGAACCGAAACGGGGCTACCCTGCTGCAGCGCTTTTTGTGCCCGCAACACCCATTTATCGTCTGTTTCAATCGCCAGTAGCGCAGCCTGAATTTCAGCCACAGAGTCCTGATCCATCAACTCACGTATTAAGCCTTGATGGGCTTTAATCGGTGCTGGCATATCGGCAAAAGTGGCAGCCGATTCAGCTTCCAGTTCACGCAGGATTGCATCGATAACCTGCGTCGCCGGTAGCTGCCAGCTGGATGCCTGCAGGCGCTGCATCAGGGTGTCACGCAGATCCTTGCGCACGGCACGGTCACCAAGCCCTAAAAACAGTGCATCAGCCGCATTGATGGGATTACCTGTGAGCCCTAAAAACAAACCGGTCTTACCGGGCATACGGTTCAGAAACCAGCTGCCACCCACATCCGGGTAGAGTCCGATGGTGATTTCCGGCATTGCCAGATAGGAGGTTTCGGTCACTACCCGGTGACTACAGCCACTGAGCAACCCCATACCGCCCCCCATCACGATACCACTGCCCCAGCAAATCACCGGCTTGGGGTAAGTATGCAGAACATAATCCAGTTGGTATTCGCGGGTAAAAAAGTCTTCCGGAAAACGGCTGTTGGTTTTTTCAGTAATGGCGCGGTAAAGTTTGACTACATCACCGCCAGCACAGAAGGCTTTTTCCCCGGCACTGTCGAGAAATACCGCACTAATGCGCGGATCATCCCGCCACTTTTGCAGCTGCGGTAACATCAGATCGATCATATCCAGTGTCAGCGCATTCAGGCTTTTTTCGGCATTCAGGCGAATTTCAGCAATACACTGATCACCCGCCGTAGGGTGTTCAAAAAACAGGACACAACTCATCTGCGGCTCCTTGTGTGCAGCATCTCAACGATTTTTCCACTGGGGCTTACGCTTTTCCAGGAAGGCATTGACCCCTTCGCGCTGGTCTTCGGTTTTGAACAGATCCACAAACCACTCGCGCTCAAGAATATAGCCCTGTGCAAAAGGCGCATGGCGATTATTTTGAATCAGTTTTTTACAGGCGGTGACAGACGATGGACTTTGTTGTCCGACCTGTTCAGCCAAGGCCAACGCCTGATTGAAGGCCTGACCCTGCGACACCACTTCTTCAACCAGACCTATCGACAGGGCTTTGGCGGCATCAACCTGTTCACCACAGAGAATCATCCGCTTCGCCCAACCTTCACCCACCAACAGGGTCAGGTTTTGGGTGCCACCCGCGCAGGGCAGCAAGCCTACTTTGGCTTCAGGCAAGGCCATTTTAGCTTGTTCTTCGGCAATACGCAGATCACAGGCCAGTGCCACCTCCAGGCCTCCACCCATGGCATAGCCGTTGATGGCGGCAATGGATACCCCTCTGAAGCGGCTTAGGGTTTCAAAAGCCCGACCGAACAACACAGCCATATCGTGAGCTACTTCGCGATTGCCATCAGCAAACAGCTTCAGATCCGCACCTGCAGAAAAAAACTTGTCGCTGGCACTGGTGATCACCAGACTCCAGATGGCTTTGTCTTCATTCAGGGCTTCCACTGTGTCGATTAATGCCTGCAAACTCTCTGCCGTCCAGGTGTTGGCAGGCAGGTTATTCAGCGTCAAAATGGCGATGTGGCCACGTTTTTCCAGTAACAATGCGTCAGTCATGCCCTACTCCTAAAATTCGCTATCAGTATCCGCCAATAAACGGCGGCCTATAATCACCCGCATAACCTCATTGGTCCCTTCCAGAATGCGGTGAACCCGGGTATCTCTAACAAAACGCTCCAGCGGGTACTCTTTGATATAGCCATAACCACCAAATAGCTGCAGCGCTTCATCGCAAACACGGAAACCCACATCGGTGGCAAAGCGCTTGGCCATGGCGCAATAGGTGGTGGCATCAGCATCCTGACGGTCCAGTTTACTGGCGGCCAGCCGCACGAGTTGGCGTGCCGCAACCAGTTCGGTGGCCATATCGGCCAAACGAAACTGCAGCCCCTGAAAGTCGCCAATCTGCTTGCCGAACTGCTTACGTTCCAGCAGATAGTTTCGTGCCAGATTCAATGCCTGCTGGGCCGTACCCACCGAACAGGACGCAATATTAATGCGCCCACCATCCAGGCCTTTCATTGCCAATACAAACCCTTCACCTTCTTCACTGAGAAGATGTGAAACCGGCACCTTAACGTCATCAAAGGTAATCATGCGGGTGGGCTGGCAATTCCAGCCCATCTTGTCTTCACTACGACCATAGCTGATACCCTCACTCTGGGCATCCACCACAAAGGCCGAAACCCCTCTGGCACCGGGACCGCCGGTACGTGCCATTACTACCAGTACATCGGTACTGCCAGCGCCGGATATAAACACCTTACTGCCATTCAACACGTAGTGGTCGCCATCACGTTGAGCGGTGGTTTTTAAGGACGCCGCATCAGAACCCGCATTGGGTTCTGTAAGGCAGTAGGAGCCCAGTTTCTCCGCGCTGACGAGCGCCGAGGCATAGGTGTCCAGCACCTCCGGCTTGCCAAAACTGGTGACCATCCAGGTGACCATGTTATGAATGGTCAGATAGGCTGTCGTTGAGGTACAGCCCATCGACAGGCGTTCAAAAATGATACTGGCATCCAGACGGCTTAAGCCAAGCCCACCTACCGCCTCGGGTGCATAGATGGATGCAAAGCCCATTTCACCGGCTTTGCGTATAACCTCCAGCGGAAAAAATGCGTTTTGATCCCACTCAGCCGCATGCGGCTCAAGTTCATTGCGTGCGAAAGCTGTCGCCATATCGGCAAAAGCAATCTGATCTTCATTCAGTTCAAAGTCCATTCCTACCTCCACAGGCACCCCGTGCCGTTTGTGCAATCCGGATTTATTTCAATTGAATGGTCATATTCGGACCCGTTGCCAGATCGTCTTCAAACCAACGTGCGGTGACGGTTTTGGTCTCGGTATAGAAACGCACCGCTTGCTTGCCATAGGCATGCTGATCGCCGTAGAAAGACTTGCGCCATCCGGTGAAGGAGAAAAATGGCAGCGGCACAGGTACCGGCACATTGATGCCCACCTGACCGACCTGGATTTCATGCTGATACTTGCGGGCAGCCGCACCGGAAGCGGTGAAGATCGAGGTGCCATTACCATAAGGATTGGCATTAATCAGCGCGATAGCCTCTTCGATGCTGTCAACTTCCATCGCCACCAGCACAGGGCCGAAAATCTCGTCCCGATAAATAGACATATCAGGTGTTACACCACTGAAAAAGGTCGGTCCAACCCAGTTACCCTCCGGGAAACCTTCGACAGTGCAATCGCTACCATCAAGCAGGCACTCTGCACCGGCGTCTTTGCCTTCCTGAATGTATTGCAGCACCCGTTGTTTCGCCTGAGGATTGATCAACGGCCCATAACCTGCCTCAGTGTCATCCCAGGCACCTGGGCGAACCTTCGCCAGCGCATCACGTAACTCCGGAATCCACTGGCGTGCTTCACCCACAAATACCGCCACCGAGATCGCCATGCAACGCTGACCCGCGGCCCCCACTGATGCACCTACCAGATTATTAATGACATGGGATTTCTGCGCATCCGGCATAATCACCATATGGTTTTTGGCACCGGCAAAGGCCTGTACACGTTTCATATGATCTGTGCCGGTTTTGTAAATATGTTCACCCACAGCCACCGAACCCACAAAAGAAATGGCCGGGGTATCGGGATGGACTAACAGCTGGTTTACAACATCTTTAGTACCGTGAACCACCTGCAACAAGCCTGCAGGCGCACCGGCTTCCTGAAACAGTTCGGCCAAACGCATCGGCGTCAGCGGATCCTGCTCTGAGGGTTTCAGCACAAAGGTATTGCCACAGGCGATGGCCATCGGGAACATCCACAAGGGAATCATGGCGGGGAAGTTAAACGGCGTGATCCCCACACACACGCCTAAAGGTTGGGTGTAGCTGTAGCAATCCACTTTACGGGCTACATTCTCAACCGTTTCCCCCATACTTAAGGAAGCAACATTGCAGGCATGCTCGACCACTTCAATACCGCGCCAGACATCACCCTTGGCATCCTCAAAGGTTTTACCGGTTTCACTACTTAAGATAGTGGCCAGTTCATCATGATGCTCTTTTAACAAGGCTTGATAGCGCAGCATTAACCTGGCGCGTTCTGATACAGGGACTTCCTTCCAGATTTCAAATGCTGTTTTAGCGGCAGCAATCGCATCATCCACTTCTTGCGAGGTCGCACAAGGCACCTGTGCTATCACCGCTTGTGTGGCAGGGTCGGTAACCGGAATCCACTCAGAGGTTAGGCTCTGAACCATTTCACCATTAATCAGCAGGGGTACTTGTTGTGTCATAGTCGTTCTCTCTGGTTTTATTGTTATTGTCTTAAATGACTTTACCTGAAGAATTATTTTTTTTACCTTTACGTTAACGTTAATCACTAATCAGGCGTTTTTCAATACCTATATGTTTTATCATGATAACTGCCCCTGAATGATTGAATAAATTGTTAAGGTGATGGACTATATTGCTATCACTAAGATAAAAACCACCTAAACGTAAATCAATTTGGATCCAGCCTCTATGAGCCAACCATCAACCTGGCCGATTCCACCAGGGAGCATACGTTTTGTGCTACCAAGGCGCGTCGTTAGTGAACTTTCTCAACACCCACTTAGTAAAGACCTCTACCCTTTGGCTATGGGTTTTTACAAACAGGCCAGTGGTCATGGTATGTCGCGCACACGCCATGACGATTTTCTATTCATATATTGCGTTAAAGGCCAGGGTGTATTACGTATAGGTGAATCTGAGCACAGAATCCAAGCAGGTGACCTGGTTGTTCTCCCCAAAGAGCAAATCCACAGCTACCAAGCCAAAGACAACAACCCCTGGAGCATCTACTGGGTTCATTGCGATGGCACACTGGCACCAGAATTCATTCGCCACCTGGACAACCCTATTCAATCCCCGGTAATCAAGCTTGGCCTGCATTCACGCCTGGCTGCAGATTTTGAGTCCCTGTTGGATCTGAGAAAAACCAGCCAGTTATTTCAATCTTACCTGCATGTTTGCAGCTTATTGCGGCAAATACTCACCCACATATCCTTACTGCAAACCCAGGCCCGACATCATTTTGATCAAAGCTTCAACATGGAGACCATCCAAACCCTGATGTTGACGCGCGTGCATGAAACACTGGATATCGATACCCTGGCCGCAGCTGCCAACCTATCCAAATATCACTTTATTAAGCGCTACAAACACCTGACTGGCAGCACACCCATTAATGATTTTATTCGCATGAAAATTGAGCGTGCTTGCCACTTACTGGATATCACTGACCAACGCATCAGCGAAGTAGCCTGGGCATTAGGCTACGAAGATGCCTATTACTTTTCCAGGGCCTTTAGCAAGGTCATGGGGATTTCGCCCAGCCAATACCGCGGCATACGGCTTGGCAAGGCAACCTATAAGGAATAAAGCTCACTGATCAAACCAACTCAACCGCCACAGCTGTCGCCTCTCCTCCACCAATACACAAGGATGCAATACCTCGCTTCAAACCACGCTGCTTCATAGCATACAAAAGCGTCACCAGAATACGCGAACCACTGGAGCCTATCGGGTGACCCAAAGCACAGGCTCCCCCTTTGACATTGACCTTAGCAGGATCTAACCCCAGGGCCTGCTTGGCTAGCAGCGTTACAACGGCAAACGCCTCATTGATTTCAAATAGATCAACGCTTTCCTTAGTCCAACCAGCTTTCTCCAGTACCTTTTCAATAGCCCCTATGGGAGCCAGAGTGAATTCGGCCGGAAGCTGCGCATGGGTTGCATGAGCAACAATCTTTGCCAGTGGCTGAACGCCCTCCTGTAGTTGTGCATCTGACGCTCTCATCAACACCAATGCTGACGCACCATCCGATATAGAACTGGAGTTGGCGGCAGTCACCGTACCGTCTTTGGCAAAAGCTGGTCGCAAACTACGAATTTTATCCAGTCGAGCCTTACCCGGCTGCTCATCTATATCAACCACCGAATCGCCCGTCCGGCCCGTAACTGTTACTGGTGCAATTTCATCTACAAAGGTTCCTGATTCAATGGCTGCCAGGGATTTTTCCAGTGACGCTATAGCGAAATCATCCATCGCTTCCCGAGTGATGGCACTCGCATCGGCAGAGCGCTGTGCAAAACTCCCCATCAGCCCGCCTTCGTAGGCATCCTCCAGACCATCGAGAAACATATGATCCAGCACGCTAGCATGACCCATGCGCAAGCCTTCACGTACTTTCGGCAACAAGTAGGGAGACTGGCTCATATTCTCCATACCACCGGCAATCATCACTCTGGCACTGCCTGCCATGATCTGGTCGTGCGCCAACATCACCGCCTTCATGCCGGAACCACACATCTTATTGATGGTTGTGCAGCCGGTGGAGATAGGTAGACCGGCTTTCAATGCCGCCTGCCGAGCCGGAGCCTGTCCCAGCCCTGCGGGCAACACACAACCCATCACCACCTCATCCACCTGCTCCGCCCTCAGGCCTGAGCGCTGTAGTGCGGCCTTTATGGCAACGCCACCCAAGTCCGGGGTACGCACATTAGCAAGCTTACCCTGCAAGCCACCCATTGGGGTTCTGGCTGCGGCCACGATTACTATAGAGTCACTCATATCAGTCCCGTTATTTCTGGTTATTTAATTGACTGCAAACACGCAACTTATTTGAAATTCTTTTTAAAGAATCGCTGCAACTCACCCACAATACCGGCGCGGAAGGCCAGCACACAGAGTATGAAAATAACGCCCAGTATCACGTTAACCCAGTCACCCAAAGCGCTCTGAGATAACTGATGCTCCAGACTGATCACAAAAGTAGCGCCTACCACTGGCCCCAACAACGTTCCAACACCCCCCAACAACGTCATCAGGATCACTTCACCGGACATGTGCCAATGCGCGTCATTCAACGAAGCCAACTGAAATACGATGGTTTTAACCGAGCCCGCAAGGCCTGCCAGACCTGCCGACACTACAAACGCCACCAATTTATATTGATCTACGTTGTAGCCCAGCGAAGTAGCCCGTGGCTCATTTTCTTTAATGGCTTTTAAAACATGTCCATAAGGGGAATGCACCATCCGATGCACTAATGCAAAACCAAAGATGAATACCGCCAAAACAAAATAATACATAGCAAAATTGTTTTGTAGATCAATAATTCCCAACAGTTTTCCGCGAGGTACACCATGCAAGCCATCTTCCCCGCCGGTAAAAGAGGATTGCACATAGAAGAAAAACACTAACTGAGCCAAAGCCAATGTAATCATCGCAAAGTAAATACCCTGACGACGAATAGCCAATAGCCCAAAGCCGAGCCCTAATAATGTAGAAGCAATAGTCCCTATCAGAATAGCCAACTCCGGAGTAAAACCAGAATAGGTGCTTAGCAAGTAGCCAGTTGTATAGCCCCCCGTAGCCAAAAAGGCTGCATGACCAAAAGACAATAACCCCACGTAACCCAGCAGCAGATTGAACGCTACCGCAAATAATGCGAAGCATAGAATTTTCATCAAAAACACGGGGTAAATAATTAAAGGCGCAATCAGGGCCAGTACAACCAGAAATGCATAGATCATCAGGTTACGACGCTCTTCACGCTGTTTGGTCGCAATATAATGCTTACGCGAACTGCTTTCAGATACTCTAGTCGACATGATTATGCCTCCTTACCGAATAAACCTGCCGGACGCACCAACAAGACTAAAACCATGACAAGGAAAATAACGGTACTGGAGGCTTCGGGATAAAATACTTTGGTTAAGCCTTCAATGATCCCCATCGCCAACCCCGTGATCACGGCGCCGATAATCGACCCCATACCGCCAATAACCACAACGGCAAAAACGATAATCAGAATATTGCCACCCATGACCGGAGTGACAGAGTAGATAGGTGCCGCCAACACACCGGCAAACGCAGCAAGCATGACCCCGAATCCGTAAGTCAGACTAACCAGTAAGGGTACGTTAATGCCAAAGGCCTGCATTAACTGAGAGTTTTCCGTTCCCGCGCGCAAATAGGAACCTAACTTGGTCTTCTCTATCATAAACCAGGTGCCAAAACAGATAACCAGCGCGGCCAGTATGACCCAGGCCCGGTAGTAAGGCAGGAACATAAACCCAAGGTTAACCCCCCCCTTAAATACATCGGGTATGGCATAACGTAAGCCAGATACACCGTAAATATTGGTGAAGACGCCCTGAATAACCAGTGCCAGCCCAAAGGTTAACAGCAAGCTATATATGTGGTCCGCATTGGCAATCTTCCGAAGTAAAAAATACTCGATAAAAATACCGAAAATACCCACCAATAAAGGTGCAAGAATCAGGGCCACCCAATAATTGACACCGAGGCTGTCAAACAAAACCACCGTACACAATGCACCCAGCATATAAAATGCACCGTGTGCAAAGTTAATAATCTTCAGTAGACCAAAGATTACCGCCAACCCTAAACTTAGCAAGGCATAGAATGCACCGTTGATAAGCCCAAGCAACAGCTGACCGGAGAGTACAGCCACCGGCACTCCGAATATCATGCTCATAATGTAAATCCCACTTGAATGTAACCCACTGGCGCTAATGCCAGGCAAGGATCACGCCCTCTGAAAGGGCGTGACTCATACAGTTTAGTTATTCACTAACTTGCATTGACTTTCAGAAAGTGGACGATAAGCCTCTTCAGCTGGAATTGTGCGGACAATATTATAAAGATCCCATTCGTTAGTAGATTCAGCTGGCGTTTTCACCTGAGCCAGGTACATATCATGAACCATGCGGCCGTCTTCACGAATAACGCCACCCTTAGCAAACATATCGTTAATTGGCGTATCCATCATCTGCTGACGAACTGTCTGAGTGTCATCTGTAGCACTTTCTTTAACCGCATTCAGATAGTGCATCGTGCTGGAGTAAATACCGGCATGCACCATGGTTGGACGAACGCCAGTTTTCTCGATAAAACGATCAGACCAGGCCCTTGCATCCTCATCCATATCCCAATACCAACCGGTAGTTAGCTGGATACCTTGTGCGGCATCAACACCCAGCGCATGTACATCAGTCAGGAACAGCAGCAACGCGGCCAAGGTCTGCCCAGACTGAGTCAGCCCAAACTCACCCGCTGTAGTAATGGCATTGGTGGTATCAGAGCCAGCATTAGCTAAAGCGACAACCTTGGCCCCTGAACTTTGAGCCTGCAGAATAAATGAAGAGAAATCTCCGGTCGGGAAAGGGTGGCGTACTTTCTGCATTACCGTACCGCCATTATCAGTCACTACTTTCTCAACATCGCCTTCGAGCGCATGACCAAACGCGTAATCAGCCGTCAGAATAAACCAGCTATCCCCGCCTTCCTGAACAACAGCCTGCGCGGTACCATTAGCCAACGGGTAGGTATCGTAAACATAGTGAATATGGTTAGGCGTGCAATGCTCATTAGTAATACTTGAAGCAGCAGAACCCGACACTATGCCCAACTTATCACTTTGCTCAAGAATTCGGGTGGCTGCAATCGAGACAGATGAAGCCACTAAACCGGCGACCATATCCACACCATCAGCCTCCACCCACTGGCGCACCGTGCTTGATGCCACATCAGGACTGTTACGATCATCCGCACTGACAATCTTGATTGCGGCTCCGTTGACCTGCCCACCAAAATCCTCAACGGCCATTTCCAACGCGGTAAGCCCATTAGGACCAGCCAAATCACGGTAGGTACCGGACATATCAGCTAGATAGCCTATACGCACCTCATTATCTGAAATAGCGGCCTGGGCAGAACCAGCTAGCATGGCAGAGGTAACTGCAGTCGTTAGAATTTTTTTTATTAGTTTCATTGTTTGTCTCCATTGCCCTATTGGCTTTTTATTTTTATGAACGTTAAAACTCGCGTGTTGCAAAGCATCTGTCAGTGCCGTGAATAACCCCAACACATTGACCATTCTCGTCATACACCAAGATAGGTATTCAGTAATTCCTGTTTTGAATTCAGCTCCGAGGCATGGATTTCTTCAACAATCTGGCCATGCTCCATCAGATAATGTCGATCAGCCAGTGGAGCCGCAAAACGAAAGTTTTGCTCAACCAGGATGATGGTGAGCCCCTTTTCCTTCAGTTTGATCAGCACTTCAGCCAACTTTTGCACAATAACAGGGGCCAGACCTTCGGTAATTTCGTCCAGCAACAACAGGTTTGCACCGGTTCGCAGAATCCGTGCCATGGCCAGCATCTGCTGTTCACCACCTGATAAACGCGTACCCTGACTGAAGCGTCGCTCGTAAAGGTTCGGGAACATGGCGTAGATTTCTTCCAGACTCACACCATCACTACGTACTGTAGGTGGCAGCAACAGATTTTCTTCCACATTCAGACTGGCAAAAATACCGCGTTCTTCCGGGCAGTAGCCCACCCCCAACCGTGCAATATGATGGGCCTGGGTATCAATCGTTTCACGGCCGTTAATCATGATGGAACCCGTACGGCTTCCTACCATATTCATGATGGACTTAAGCGTGGTACTTCGACCTGCCCCATTGCGCCCCAATAGCGTTACCAACTCCCCCCTGCGCACCAATAAATCGATGCCATGCAGAATATGAGATTCACCATAAAAGGCATGCAGATCGGTTACTTTTAATTGTTCGTAGTTGGGTTTTATTGAATCAGACATTAGTGAGCCCTCTCTACAGCGGCTGACTCACTGCCCATATAGGCTTCTTTTACATCAGGGTTTTCAGATACAGCTTTGTAATCACCTTCTGTAAGCACGGCTCCCCGGGTTAGCACCGTTATCTGGTCACATAATTTACTGACTACACTCAAATTATGCTCAACCATTAACACCGTACGTCCCTCAGCGGCCTTGCGAATCAGCTCGACAACACGATCAACATCTTCATGCCCCATACCCTGAGTAGGCTCATCCAGCAATACCAGTTCAGGCTCCATCGCCAGGGTAGTGGCTAATTCCAACGCACGCTTGCGCCCGTAAGAGAGCTCAACGGTGACGGTATCAGCAAAGGTCTCCAGACCGACTGATTCCAATAGTGCATAAGCTTTTTGATTTAATTTATTAAGGGTTTTCTCACTTTTCCAGAAATGAAAACTCCCCCCCTCGAAGCGCTGCAAAGCCACCCTGACATTTTCCAAAGCCGTCATATGCGGAAACACAGCTGATATCTGAAAAGAACGAATAATACCCATCCTCGCAATAGCGGCGGACTTCATCGAAGTAATATCTTGCTCATTAAATAGAATTTGTCCTCGTGTCGGGATCAGGAACTTGGTCAGCAGATTAAAAAACGTAGTTTTTCCAGCACCATTAGGACCAATCAGGGCGTGAATATGTCCTCGACGAACTTTTAGATTGACATCATCAACCGCCGTAAACCCCTTGAACTCTTTAACAAGATTTCGGGTTTCTAAAACGAATTCAGAACTCATATACTTGTGCAGCCTCTTGTTATTGTTGTAGACCCGCAGCCAACTTATATTTACGTAAGCGCAAATTTAACCTGGCGATAATCCTGACGCCAATTGACGAAGAACAAAGCGCTGAATCTTGCCACTGGGTGTTTTAGGCAATTCATCAACGAACTCTATCTCTCGTGGAAACGCATGTGCCGATAAACGCTTGCGTACCAGCGCCTGCAACTCATCTTTCAATGAATCAAGTGGATCGAAGCCTGATTTAATCACCACGAAAGCCTTGATGATTGAACCGCGTTCATCATCAGGCTTACCGACAACACCGGATTCAGCCACCGAAGGATGCTCCAGCAGCGTACTTTCAATATCAGCTGGACCCACCCGGTAGCCAGCCGTGGTAATAATGTCATCATCACGACCGGTAAAGGAGTAACCCCCATCACCATGACAGAAAACCATATCACCCGTCAGATAATACTGACCGGCAAAAGGATGCTTTTCGGCCCAGGTATAGCCATCAAAGAAAAACAGCGGTGACTGCTGTAAATCCACAGCTAACTGACCTGTTTCGCCCTCTGCAACTTCATTAAAAGCATCATCCAGCGCAACAACGCGATGACCCGGCATCGAATACCCCATAGAGCCGATGCGCTCTGGATGCTTCAGGGTGTGGAAATTACAACAAGTCATACCGGTTTCAGTCTGGCCATAATGATCCATCACCGGACAACCCAACCGCCTGGCCACCCAGTTAATTACCTCAGGGTTTAACGGCTCGCCCGCACTACTGGCAACCCGCAACCCCAATGACTCATCTTCTGGCAACACGCCATCATGCGCCATCAGCAAACGATAGGCTGTCGGCGCGGCAGCCAGATTGGTAATAGCAAACTGATGAATCATTTGATAGGTAGTTTCAGGGGTAAAACCCTGTTGATTGAAGTGCGTGGCATGGCCCAACAACAAAGGACCGATCACCGCATAATAAAGACCGTAGGCCCACCCAGGATCGGCCACATTCCAGTAGGTATCTTCAGGCTGCAAGTCGATGGCATATTTCATATAGATATAAAAGGACAGCAATGCCCTGGCAGGCACCGCCACGCCCTTCGACTTACCCACCGTACCAGAGGTAAACATCTGCAAAAAGGGATCATCACCACTGATCATGACCGCCTCGAAATCACTGGACTCAACTGCCAAAACCTTATCAAAATCAGCAGCAGCCTGCCCTTCCAAGGGTTGAACACAAAGCACAGCCGGACAAGCCTTCACCTCCTGCAACTTAGGAAAGTTAGTGGCATCAGTAACGATCAGGCGCGTAGCCGCCTGTTGCAAGCGGTACTCAATGGCTCCTGAACCAAACGCCGTGAACAGCGGCTGATACACCGCCCCGGCTTTAAGTGTACCCAGTATAACAACCAACAGCTCAGGGGTGCGCGGCAGCAAACCCGCCACACGATCCCCCTTACCAACACCCATAGACTTGAGATAATTAGCAAAACGCGAGGCCTGCTGACTCAACTGCAGAAAGGTCATTTGCGACGCCTGCCCTTCCAGGTCGCGATGATACAGTGCAACCTTATCCGGCTGAGCCGCCCAACGGTCACACACTTCAGCGCAAACATTCAGTCCTGAATGCCAGCTCCCTTGTAACACGGTCTCTTGCAGCGAATCGGGGCTAAAACCGGCATAAAAAGATGAATAATCCATTCGACTCATTTTGTTTTGCCTCTTTTGTTATATTTTTTCTAGGGCAATTGATATCACAGCCTTACCTTTACGTAAAGGTATAATTGTAAAATTTATGAACAGCAAAGCGACTCACAAATACTCAAATCTATCCATGAACGCCCGAAAACGGCGCCATAACTATTCATAACTACAACTGACTGCTAGGGTTATCTATATGAACAAAGCACAAAATAGCCTAAAAACAAAAATGCACTTTACGTTAACGTTAACTTTGAGTAGTCTTTAGCGATACCAAGAGGAAAACTGCCATGCGCCAAAAAAAAAGAACCTATTCCATCAGCGAACTTGCCAGCGAATTTGATGTAACTACACGCAGCATTCGTTTTTACGAAGATCAGGGGCTACTTAAACCGGACCGAAAAGGCCAGACACGCATTTACAGTTCCAAAGACAGAGTCAGACTCAAGCTTATCCTGCGTGGTAAGCGCCTGGGCTTTTCGCTAGCGGAATCCCGTGAGCTATTTGACCTTTGGGATGAGACTGAAAGCGGCAGCGAAAGACAGCTATTAAAAATGCTGGAAACCCTTGCGCAAAAACAGGCGCAGCTTGAACAACAAGTAAAAGATATTCAAATGGCGAAGATTGAATTAGATAGCGCGCAATCTCGCTGTCAGGCGGCACTGATAGAGCTACGCCAGAACAAAGGTGCTGAAGAGCATGACAGCCCAAAAACTGGCCAGGATTCTAATCCAAACGCATCGCTTCACTAATAATAACAAACAGGTAACCACTATGTTCTCTCAATATTCTGAATTAAATTTTGGCCTTGGCGAAACCCTCGATATGCTGCGCCAACAGATCAATAATTTTGCCGCTGCTGAAATTGCGCCTCGGGCCGCTGACATAGATCAGGCCAATCTGTTTCCTGAAGATCTTTGGAAAAAATTTGGTGACATGGGCCTGCTCGGTATCACCGTCGGTGAAGAGTATGGTGGTTCCGGCATGGGCTATCTGGCACATGTGATTGCCATGGAAGAGATCAGTCGCGCGTCAGCCTCCGTAGCCCTCTCCTACGGTGCGCACTCTAATCTGTGTGTTAATCAGATTCATCGCAATGGTACCCAGGCACAAAAAGAAAAGTATCTTCCCAAGCTGCTGTCTGGTGAGCATATTGGTGCATTGGCTATGTCTGAACCCAATGCCGGCTCGGATGTAGTATCAATGAAACTAACCGCACGTGATGCGGGTGATCACTATGTTCTCAACGGAAACAAGATGTGGATCACCAACGGCCCAGATGCACATGTCTTTGTGATCTACGCCAAAACCGATCTACAAGCTGGTGCAAAAGGCATTTCAGCCTTTATTGTTGAACGCGGTACCGAAGGTTTTACCCAGGCACAGAAACTCGACAAGCTTGGCATGCGCGGTTCCAATACCTGTGAACTGGTTTTTCAGGACTGTAAGGTCGCCAAAGAGAACCTGCTTGGTCAGCTCAACGGCGGTGTCAAAGTACTCATGTCGGGTCTGGATTATGAGCGTTTGGTATTGGCCGGCGGCCCCTTGGGCATTATGCAAGCGGCCATGGACATCGTGGTGCCCTATATCAGAGATCGCAAGCAGTTTGGCAAGGCTATCGGTGAATTCGAATTGGTTCAGGGCAAACTTGCTGACATGTATACCCGCATGAATGCGGCTAAATCCTATGTTTACATGGTTGCTCAATCAGCCGACCGCGGTGAAACCACCCGCAAAGATGCCGCTGGTGTCATTCTTTATTCCGCTGAAATGGCCACTCAAATCGCCCTCGATGCCATACAGCTACTTGGTGGAAACGGCTATATAAACGAATACCCTACCGGCCGTCTGTTACGTGATGCCAAACTCTATGAGATAGGTGCAGGCACCTCCGAAATTCGTCGTATGTTGATAGGTCGCGAATTGTTTCTGAACAACTAATGGCTTTTCACTGGGAGCTTAACCATGCCGATTCTGCAAACAAAAATAAATGCCCGTTCCGACGAGTTCAGGGCCAAAGCAGATGCCATGTCAGCTGCTGTCACCGATCTCAAAGCTAAAATTGCTACAATTCAGCAAGGGGGTGGCGCCGACTATCAAGCCAGACACCTGGCGCGCGGTAAACTCTTGCCCCGCGAGCGTATCAACCGGTTAATTGATGATGGCTCCCCCTTTCTGGAGTTATCGCAGCTTGCTGCCTATAAGGTTTATGATGAAGACGTACCTGCCGCAGGATTGATTGCCGGAGTCGGTCGTGTGTCGGGTATTGAGTGCATGATTATTGCCAATGATGCGACAGTTAAAGGGGGCACTTATTACCCTCTGACGGTAAAAAAACACCTGCGCGCTCAGGAAATTGCCGAACAAAACCACCTACCCTGCATTTACCTGGTTGATTCCGGTGGTGCCAACTTGCCACGCCAGGATGAAGTGTTTCCTGACCGGGACCACTTTGGCCGGATTTTCTATAATCAGGCACGCATGTCAGCCAAAGGTATCCCTCAGGTAGCGGTTGTTATGGGACTATGTACGGCTGGTGGGGCCTATGTTCCCGCTATGGCGGATGAATCCATTATAGTGCGTGATCAGGGTACGATCTTTCTGGCTGGACCACCGCTGGTCAAAGCGGCGACTGGTGAAGTGGTTAGCGCCGAAGATCTGGGTGGGGCGGATGTTCACTGTAAAATTTCCGGTGTTGCTGATCATTATGCAGAAAATGATCAACATGCGCTGCAAATAGCGCGACGCTGTATTGCCAATCTGAACCGTAAAAAGCAACTCGACATAGCGGTGTGCCAGCCGAAACCACCCATCTATGATGCCGATGAACTCTACGGCATTGTCGGCACCGACCTGCGCAAACCCTTCGATGTACGTGAAGTAATCGCCCGTCTGGTGGATGGCTCGGAATTTGACGAATTCAAACAGCTTTACGGCGCCACACTGGTCACTGGGTTTGCCCATATTCATGGCTACCCGGTCGGCATTATTGCCAATAACGGTATTCTGTTTACCGAATCAGCCCAGAAAGGTGCTCACTTTATTGAGCTGTGCTGTCAGCGCAATATCCCCCTGCTGTTCTTGCAAAATATTACCGGCTTTATGGTTGGTCGCAAATATGAAGCAGAAGGCATTGCCAAGCATGGCGCAAAAATGGTTATGGCCGTTGCCTGTGCCAATGTGCCCAAAATCACGGTGTTGATCGGTGGCAGCTTTGGAGCCGGTAACTACGGCATGTGTGGACGTGCCTATAATCCGGACTTTCTGTGGATGTGGCCCAACGCACGCATCTCGGTTATGGGTGGCGAACAGGCTGCTGGCGTGATGGCGACAGTGCGGCGCGAGAGTCTGGAGCGCAACGGTAAATCCTGGTCCAGCGAAGAGGAAGCCCAGTTTAAACAACCCATCGTGGATACCTATGAGCATCAGGGCCACCCCTATTATGCCAGCGGTCGACTCTGGGATGATGGTGTCATAGATCCTGCGCAGACCCGCGAAGTTATTGCACTGAGCCTGTCTGCTACCCTGAATCGTCCTAAAGAAGAAACACGCTTTGGCGTGTTCCGGATGTAGCGGAGGCTGATGATGTCTACAACTCATTCCAAAACTCATTCTGCAACGATAGAAAGCGTTAGCCTTCACTATCTGGGCGAAGGGGTTGCCGAACTGGTACTGAACCGTCCAGAGAAGCACAACGCTTTTGATGACTCCATGATTGCCGCCTTGATCGAGAAACTCGATGAAGCTGAGCAAAATGCCAGTCTGCATATGCTACTGCTGCGATCCGAAGGTAAGCATTTTTCAGCCGGTGCTGACTTGGGCTGGATGAAACGCATGGCTGGCAATAGTCACGCCGAAAACCTCACTGACGCGGGTGAGCTGGCCCGATTGATGGACAAGCTCAACCACTTCAGCAAACCGGTGATCGGTCTGATTCAGGGTGCGGCCTATGGCGGTGCGGTGGGCCTGGCGGCTTGTTGCGATCTGGTCATCGCCAGTCGCGATGCACGCTTTTGCCTGAGTGAGGTCAAAATCGGTCTGATTCCAGCCGTGATTAGCCCTTATGTGATCCGGGCTATCGGGGAGCGCCAGGCAAGGCGTTATTTTATCAGTGCCGAAGTCTTTGATGCCGACACGGCTCAGAGCTTTGGCCTGGTTCATCAGGTCGTAGAAAGCGCCGCCAATTTATCTGAAGCGGCGCAAGGCTTTATAGCGCAACTTAAGCAGAACAGCCCTCAGGCCATGCAAGCGGCTAAATCACTGATTTTTGCCGTCAGTCACCTGCCTATATCCAAACAGGTCATTGATGTAACCACGCAGCGGATTGCCGATATACGTGTCAGTGATGAAGGGCAGGAAGGACTCAGTGCTTTCCTGAACAAACGCCGTCCAAACTGGCCGTCCAAACTGGCCGTCGAAACTGGAACCGGAGAAGAAGAATAATGTTCAGTAAAATCCTCATAGCCAATCGTGGCGAGATCGCTTGCCGGGTAATCCAGACAGCCCATCGCCTGGGTATTCGTTGTGTTGCTGTTTACTCGGAAGCTGATCGTGATGCCCGCCATGTGGCGCTGGCAGATGAAGCCTTTCTACTCGGACCAGCGCCCAGTAATGAAAGCTATTTACGTGCCGACAAAATTATCCAGATAGCCTTACAAAGTGGTGCGCAGGCTATCCATCCCGGTTATGGCTTTCTCTCAGAAAACACCGACTTTGCCGAAGCCTGCAGCCAAAACGGACTGGTATTTATCGGCCCGCCCGCCTCAGCGATAGCCGCCATGGGTTCAAAATCCGCCGCCAAAGCGATTATGGAAAAAGCGGGGGTTCCTTTGGTTCCCGGCTACCATGGTGCCGCTCAGGATGTGGAAACCCTACGGGCTGAAGCGCTCAAGTGCGGCTTCCCGCTACTACTCAAAGCGGTTGCAGGCGGTGGTGGCAAGGGGATGCGTGTGGTGAATCAGATTGAAGAGTTTGATGAAGCCCTGTCAGCTGCCCGACGTGAAGCCAAGAACGCCTTTGGTAACCCCGACATGCTGCTGGAGCGTTATTTAACCCAGCCACGCCATGTTGAAATTCAGGTATTTTGTGACAGCCAGGGTCAAGGTGTCTACTTGGCAGAACGTGACTGCTCGGTGCAACGGCGTCATCAAAAAGTGCTTGAAGAAGCACCCGCACCAGGGCTTTCCTGCGAAACCCGTAAAGCCATGGGTGACGCGGCCGTCAAGGCAGCCCAGGCCATTCATTATGTCGGTGCCGGTACCGTTGAATTTTTATACGACGTTGATGGTTCATTTTTCTTTATGGAAATGAATACCCGGCTGCAGGTAGAACATCCGGTGACAGAAATGGTCACCGGACAAGACCTGGTGGAATGGCAGCTACGGGTTGCAGAAGGGGCTCCCCTGCCCTTGAAGCAAGATGAAATCCGCATTCGGGGGCATGCCCTGGAAGCACGTATTTATGCTGAAGACCCGGATAATGACTTTTTACCCGCTACAGGTCGACTGGATTATTTGCGCACCCCTGATGAAAGCGCTCATGTTCGGGTTGATACCGGCGTTGTCGAGGGTGATGAAGTCAGTATTCATTACGACCCCATGATCGCAAAACTGATCGTTTGGGATGAAAACCGTGATCAAGCCATTAACCGGATGGTACAAGCACTGGAGCAATACCGCATAAACGGGGTTAAAACCAATATCCGCTTTCTGCATGCTCTGGCCGATGCACAACCCTTTCGTGAAGCTGATCTGGATACCGGCTTTATCGAAAAGCACCGTGCCCTGTTGTTTCCGCCACCCAAATTGGGTCTTCACAGAGCGCTGGTTCTTGCAGCTGGCTACTTGCTGGAACAAACCCGCAGCAACAACCCCAACAATGAAGATCGCTGGTCGCCCTTTGCGCACCAGAATAGCTGGCGGCTGAACTCGGAATACGCCAAGCCACTCGCACTCAAGGTGGATGATCAAGTCTATGAATTAAAAGTGCTGGAAAAGGATCAGCACTATGAAGTACGTGTTGCTGACAGCCTCTACACCCTGCATGCCGAACTCAGTGGTGATCAGTTAAAAGCAGTCATCAACGGCCACCGTATCAGTGTGCATGTCACCCAAAAAGACAAGGAACTGGTTATCTTCCATGAAGGCGAGTCGTTTCACTGTGAAGCCCATGAAGAGACCTACGGCCAGGACGATATCGAGGCTGAAGGTAGCTTAACCGCACCGATGAATGGCTCTGTAGTCGCCGTTATGGTCCAACCCGGAGATGCAGTCAAAGCGGGCCAGACCCTGGTGATTATGGAAGCCATGAAAATGGAGCATGCCATTAAAGCACCGCTGGACGGTGTGGTTGATGAAATCTATTTCAAGGAAGGCGAGATGGTATCTGAAGGGGCTGAACTGCTTTCTGTGACCAGTGATGCCACTGAAGAGGATGCTGCACCATGAGCTTCCCCTCCCAGGTACGTGTCTTTGAGATGAGCCCCCGCGATGGGCTACAGAATGAGCCCGGCGAACTCATCACAACAGCGGTTAAAATTGAGCTGATCAACCGCTTGAGCGCCTGCGGTTTGAGCCATATTGAAGCCGCCAGTTTTGTCTCACCAAAATGGGTACCACAGATGGGTGATGCCAGTGAGGTTATGGCCGGTATCACCCGTAAGGCCGGCGTTACCTATGCCGCGCTTACCCCGAATCTTAAAGGGGTAGAGTCAGCGTTTGCCGCCGAAGTTGATGAGATCGCCGTATTCAGTGCTGCTTCTGAAGCCTTTACGCAAAAAAATATCAACTGTTCCATTGCAGAAAGCCTGGCACGTTTTGAGCCAGTCCTGGAAGCGGCACGCAATAAAGGCATCAAGGTCCGGGGGTATGTATCCACCGTGATGGGTTGTCCTTATCAGGGCGACGTCGATCCCAAACAGGTTGCCCAGGTTGCTAACGCTCTTTACGCCATGGGCTGCTATGAAATTTCGCTTGGCGACACCATCGGGGTGGGTACGCCCTTAAAAGCCAAACGCATGCTTGAAGCCGTTAATCGGGATATACCGATGAACAATCTGGCTGCACATTTTCATGACACCTATGGACAGGCTATTGGCAACCTATATGCGGTTCTTGAAGAGGGGCTGGCCGTTGTTGATGCCTCCGTCGCCGGTCTGGGTGGTTGCCCTTATGCCCGCGGTGCATCCGGTAATGTTGCCACTGAAGATGTGCTGTATTTACTTCAGGGGCTAGGCATAGAAACCGGCATCAACCTGCAGGATCTGATTAATACCGGTGACTGGATTACCCGTCAGCTCAAACGCGCTAACGGCTCCAAAGTTGCCCTTGCTCTGGGAGCACAGCATGAACAAAAATAAAATTACCGCACTGGATCTACCGATCCCGACCCGGGATCAACTGCCTGAACAGGTACAGACCTATTTTGACAAGTGTCGTGAAAAACTGGGACTGATCCCTAACGTCTTAACGGCATACAGTCAAAACCTTGAGCAACTGGATGTATTCACTCGCTTTTATAATGAGCTCATGTTTGGTGAAAGTGAACTCACCCCACTTGAGCGTGAAATGATTGCTGTGGTGGTCTCTTCTGAAAACAAGTGCTTTTACTGCCTTACCGCACATGGCGCCGCCGTGCGTAATTACAGTGGCGATCCGCAGCTAGGCGAACATCTGGTGATGAATTATCGTAGCGCTGACCTGTCTGCACGCCACCGGGCCATGCTCGACTACGCCTCCCGACTGACACGCCAGCCTGCTGAAGTAACCCCTGAGAATGCCCAACCCCTTCGAGATGTGGGTTTCAGTGATCGGGGCATCTGGGATATCTGTAACCTGGTTGGCTTCTACAATATGACTAATCGCATCGCCCTTGCCGTTGATATGGCACCCAATCAGGAGTATCACGCCCAGTTTCGTTGAATGCTTTCCCCTACATGAATCAGCCTCTTTGCATAAAAAAAATAATGGAGCCTGCACTATGCCAACACTACCGAGCTATACCAGCGGTACCAGCGAAAAGCCTCTTTTGGGTATGACCATTGGGGATATGTTTGATGCTACGGTAAACCGCTACCCTGATAATGATGCCTTAATCGTGCTACATCAGAATATTCGTTGGACTTATAAAGAGCTGCACAGCCAGGTTAACTTATGTGCCCGTGCATTTCTGGCCGCCGGTGTTCGCCGCGGCGACCGGGTAGCCATCTGGTCTCCCAATCGCTATGAATGGACCCTGACGCAGTTTGCAACGGCAAAAATCGGTGCCATTTTGGTGAATATTAACCCGGCTTACCGTACGCACGAGCTCGAGTATGCGCTGAATCAATCCGAATCCCGCTACCTGGTAACCGCCGACAGTTTCAAAGCATCAGATTATCGGGGCATGCTGTATGAACTGGCTCCGGAATTAAAAATGTGCGCCGAGGGCCAATTGGATTCACAGAAACTTCCGTTACTCAAAGGGGTCATCAACCTGGATGATCACAAGCATCCAGGTATGTGGCGCTGGCAGAACTTCATGGCATTAGCCGAGAGTATGCCGCAGGAAATTCTGGATGAGGCCCAGGCTGAATTGCAGTTTGATGATGCCATCAATATTCAATACACCTCAGGCACTACCGGCTTCCCCAAAGGCGCCACACTATCACACCATAATATTTTGAATAATGGCTACTTTGTTGCCGAAAGTATGGGCTTTACCGAACAAGACCGGCTGGTGATACCAGTGCCGCTTTATCATTGCTTTGGTATGGTTATGGGTAATCTGGGCTGTGTGACACATGGCTCTACCATGATCTATCCGGATGAAGGGTTTGAGCCTGGGTCGGTACTGAAAGCGGTACATCAGGAGCGTGCAACCGCACTCTATGGCGTGCCCACCATGTTTATTGCAGAACTCGGCCATCCGGATTTTGCCAGCATGGATTTATCCAGTTTGCGCACAGGTATTATGGCTGGATCGCTTTGTCCGACTGAAGTGATGAAGCAGGTCATCAACAAAATGCACATGAAAGAGGTGCAGATAGCCTACGGCATGACCGAAACCAGCCCGGTTTCCATGCAAACCGGCGCCATGGATTCACTGGAAAAGCGTGTCACCACCGTCGGTCGAACCCAGCCACACCTTGAGAGCAAAATCATTGATCCAGGCAACGGAAGCATTCTGCCCCGGGGTGAAGTCGGTGAATTATGTACCCGGGGCTACAGCGTTATGCTGAAGTACTGGAATAATGATCAAGGCACCGCCGACGCGATAGATGAAGCCGACTGGATGCATACCGGAGACCTGGCCAGCATGGACGATGAAGGTTATATTCAGATTGTCGGCCGCATCAAGGATATGGTGATTCGTGGCGGTGAGAATATTTACCCAAAAGAAGTAGAAGAGTTTCTCTACACTCACCCGTCAATCGCCGAAGTGCAGGTAACCGGCATACCCGACAAGAAATTCGGTGAAGAACTGATCGCCTGGATCAAGCTGCAACCCGGTGTCGAGGAAATCAGTGATGAAGCCTTGCGTGAATTTTGTAAGGGAAAAATCACCCATTTCAAAATTCCACGCTACTTTAAGTTTGTCGACAACTTCCCGATGACAGTCACTGGCAAAATCCAGAAGTTCAAAATGCGGGAAATCTCGGTGAAAGAACTCGGGCTTGAAGATATATAACCCTCTCAAGCAGTAATGTACTATCTGTGATGTAATATCTGTGTCTGCACCCTATACAGGCTCTGTAGACACAGGTTTAAACCCCTACTCCACTTGGTCACGTCCCGCTTCTTTTGCAGCATACATTGCTTTGTCCGCCAGCATGACCAGCCTATCTGGATCATCCGTCTGCTCAGGCCAACAGGCTAACCCTGCCGAGACCGACACACAACCGCAGGACTGGCCTTCGTGGTATATTTCTTGTTGTCTTGCCTGGTTTAGCAATGCCTGAATTTTCTCCTTAGCTTCAAGGCGGCCCGTATTGGGCATTAAAATCACAAACTCTTCACCGCCCATTCGACAGACAAGGTCAGTTTCTCTGAAATTCTTTCTTAATAGGTCAGCAAACAGTTTAAGGGCCGTATCACCCGCCGGATGGCCGTAGGTATCATTAAACTGTTTGAAGTAATCCAAGTCACACATCGCCAAGGTAAGAGGAAGACCTGTGCGTATGGCTGTAGACGCATGAAAACTGAAAAATTCATCAAAAAAACGACGGTTCTTTAGTCCTGTCAGACTGTCTTCATAGGACAGCTTTTCCAGCGCTTCTGTTCGCTCCTTGACCTTCATTTCCAATGATTCATTCAGCATTCGCAACTTAACTTGTAAATGACTGAAATATAATAGTGAAATTAATACCACGGTGGCAGAGAACAGTAGGATGCCATAACTCACCGGTACCTGTCTCCAATCCAGGAAGCCATGTGCAACAGCCATATCTTCGAGTAGTAACAGAGCCAATACCGCATAAGCTATAAAAATACACTTATCCACCGCCGGTATATGCCAGATATTTTTTACGATTAACACAAAAGTAATAAACAGAGTAATCGCAAAAAGCCCATCAAAAACCGGAAAGGTAATCGACAGATTGATCCACCCCAGTACTGAAATGCCCAGAGCAATCACCAGATAAAGCAAATGCAGCTGCCAAATGCGCCGCATCCATAGGCGAGAGCACCCCTGAAAAGCAGGAGCCAGCAGCATTCCCATCGCCACAGGCAAAAAATAATACGAACCTGCCGCCAGGTACACCCAGAACAAAGGAGCATCAAACAGTAGCTGACGTGCGGGACTTTCACCCAACAGCATTCCCGCCGAAGCCAGAGAAAATAGACCCACCGTAAAAAACCGACGACGTTGGCCCTTCAATATAGCCAGAGTGAATGCCAGAAATGCGATCAAAAATGCAGTGATACTGCTGATAAGACTCTCGAGGGAGTTATTCAGCACATCCAGCAATAAGTCAGCACGTTCGAAAATACTGACCTGGCCCCAGAGCCCAATATCGATATAGTCTGAATAGATACGAAAATAGAGTATTTTACCACCAGAGTCTTTCGGTAGCTTGATCATATGCCAGGGCCAACCAGCAAATTTTCCTCGTCCCTGATTATCAAACTCACCGAATTGATATAAACGCTGATCTTCAAGATAAACCTGAGCGATAAGATCAATACTGTCGATATACAACACCGGATCCAGATAGGTATCCAGTTCCGGTAACACTATGCGATACCAGATATGCTGCTGTCCTGATCGGTCAGGTGGATTAGAAGGAAAGTCAATGGAGTGCCAGTCAGACGCACTCTCTTGCCCAACGACCCAGGCGGGTACACCTTCAACAGATATAGGGGAGTCTCCCCACCGATACTCCCAACCTTGACTCAATGAACGCGGTTTTTCTGCCGCAATACTATTCGATCCAAAAAGCAGAAGTAACACAACAACCCAAAAACTGCAGAAACGAATACCCATCAGCATACAACTCGGAAAAGTCAGTATTTTTAATACTTATACTATAGCCTGTGAATATGCCTCTGTCTCAAATAAATTTCATGTTAGGCCAGATATGACAGCATTTTTCAATCAGCAGCTAGCTGGGCTAATTGTAAACAACTTCGCCATTTTCTCAGCGCTCACCGGTTTTGAAAATAAAAAACCTTGTGCGACCAAACATCCATTCGACCGGAGATAGTCTTCTTGCTCCTGACCTTCAACACCTTCAGCTATTGTCTCGAATCCAAGCGCTACTGACATAGCCAAGATGGTTCGACAGATAGCCGCATCATCATTATTCAATGGTAAGCCCATAACAAATGAACGATCTATTTTAAGCACATGAAAAGGAAGCTTTTTCAGATACATTAGCGATGAATAACCCGTTCCAAAGTCATCAATCGCCAATCTGACTCCCCGATGGTTCAGCTTATTCATAATTGCGATCAATTTGTCAGTATCTTGCATTGCAAGCCGTTCGGTTAATTCTAATTCCAGGAAATGAGCGGCTACTCCTGCTTTATCCAGGGCTTTGAATACAGTATCGGCAAAATCGGTACGCCAAAACTGGCGTGACGACACATTCACCGCGATTCTTATATCCGTCCACCCCTGCCGATGCCAGTCAGCCAGCCGTTGTAAAACTTCATCAAGCACCCAGGCACCAAGTTCATTAATTAAGTCAGACTGCTCAGCAATCGGAATGAATACATCAGGGCTGACGGCGCCCAACTCGGGATGTGTCCATCGCAGTAGTGCTTCAACACCAATAATTTTTTGATTGGTAAGGTCATACTGAGGTTGATACGCCAAACTAAAGTGCCCCTGGGTAATCGATTGACGCATCGCTCTATCAAACGTTAAGCGTGTCGAGGCTTGCTCTGACATACGCTCTTCAAAATACATGAAGGTGTTTCGTCCAGCTTCTTTGGCAGCGTACATAGCAATATCAGCATGTTTTAGCAGCGTATCATAATCATCACCATGCTCTGGAAAACTGGCGATACCTATAGAAGCGGATATATTCAGTTCCGTTTGATTGATCTCATAGGGGGACACAACAATTTCAATCAACTGCTTGGCTTTTTGATCCAGGATATTTTGATGAACATCACTAAGAAGCAAAACAAACTCATCCCCACCGATGCGACTTAGAGTATCGGTTTCCCGAATATGATTAGATATTCGCGTAGCAACATTTTGCAGCAATTGATCACCTACCGCGTGACCATACACATCATTAACATCTTTAAAGTGATCTAAGTCTATAAAAATTAATGAAAAAGTTTTATTAGCTCGCTGCATTTCGACTATTTTCTGACGCACTCTGTCGCGTAACAGGTAGCGGTTTGCACAGCCGGTGAGCTCATCATAAAAGGCTAAGCGTTCAATGGTTTCTTCATCTTGTTTCTGTTGAGTGATGTCTCTAAACACGCCAATGTATTGAGGTTCCATGCCCACCTCCGTGTCGACACGGCTGACAGATATCCATTGCGGATACACCTCACCATCACGTCGACGATTCCACACTTCGCCCATCCACTGACCTTTATCGGCGATAGTGGACCAGAAAGTTTCCCAGAAATAGGCATCATGCCGTCCCGATGACAACATATTTGGAGTTTTACCTATCACATCGTGATGAGCGTAACCGGTAATTTTTTCAAAAGCATGATTCACATAGGTTATGCGAGAACGGCTATCTGCAATCAAAATACCCTCACTGCCACGGCTGAACACCTGCATCGCAAGATTCAGACGAGTCTCGATTTTCTTTAGATTGGTGATATCTGTGGTAATGCCGGCGACAGCGAAGGGCTGTCCATGCTCATCAGGTAGTGGAAACTTATGGCTCAAAAATTTGTAATGCCGTCCATGATCGTTTTCAAAATTCTCTTCAATGATCAGGCTTTTTCCAGTGGACAGGACGTGCTGATCATTATTATCGTGGCGCTTTGCTTCCACCAAATCAATAAGGTCAGCTCGGTTGCGACCAATCATTTCATCAACCCGACATCCCAGCAATTGAGCTGTCTTATTGTTTGCAAGCAAGCAATTGGCATCCCGATCAAAGGCGTAGATCAAGGTATCACTGTTATCCAGCAGTGTTTGTACAAGCCGATGATAGTGGTTGAGTTGATCTTCTGAACGTGTGTCTCTGAGCATTAGCAAATAATGTTCATCTAACCCATAGTGTGCGGGCAGTTTCACCACACTGCAGTCTACCGAAATAGATCCGTGGGTGTGTTTTAGATGAAGCTTCATTTCGGCAAGGCTAATATGTGCCTGTGCAAAGCGATTTAGCTGATCAGCAAGCCATAAAGAGGATTCTGAATCGAATAGTCTGAACAGTGAATGTTTCAGGAGCCGTTGAGGGCCGGTAAAATCAAAGAGTGCCGCGGCATACACATTCGCCTCCATCACCACAGCTGAACGATCAACTACCAAGGCGCCGATTGGCATGCTGTCGAACAGCGTCAAGTAGCGTTGACTTTCATGCTGAGCCTGGAGTTCAGACTCACGTAACTGGAGGTTTTGTATTTCCAGTTCGGCCTGATAAACTCTCAGCTCTTCCAGTATTTTAGGTCCATTTGATCGATCAAGCGTGTCTTCGTATGCTGTATCGAAAGACCACTCTGCTCCATCACTTACTGCCAGGGCTTGTTCAGCTTTTTTTCTTAAATCGTCTAAGGCTTTATTCATACATATCTCTGACTATCTTAGTCATCTGGATCCAAGTCACTAATAATATTGTGACTCACAACGGCTCCTAACTCGTGATTACCTTTGATCAAGCCCACATTCATAACAAACCAGCGCTTTTCATTCGGTGCATGGCAGGGATAAATCATCTGGAACATCGGTAACGAGCCTTCTAACACCCCTTTTACCCCCTGATAGGCGCGTGCAACGGTTTTATCCTGACTGTTTTGTTGTGCTTGCCGACACACTGCAAGGTAATTGGAACCCGGGCCAGTTGTTAAGAGTGTCGGATCGCCATTGGCCTTGGCAAAACGCTTCCAGGAAGTGTTGACCATCGCAATGGTGCCATCTTGCTCTAATACGGCAATATGTTCAGGTAAGGCATCAATGATGGCCTGAAGGCGCTCGGCATCCTGAAAAGCTGAAATGTCTACAAAGGTTGCGACCACTCCACGCGCAGCACTTGAAGGGACTTTGTAAAACATCACGCGCATCAAATAGATTTTACCCTCCTCAGATAACACCTCCTTCTCCAGTGTTTGTTCACTGGCCAGTGTCAGCGCAAAATCATCCATAATGTCAGGGTGTTTTAAGCGATGCGAAATCTCATCTAAAGGGCGACCTACATCCCCCTCCCGAAGTTTAAATATTGAAACTGCAGCAGGACTGAATCGAGTGATATTAAGGTGTTCGTCGACAAACACAGTGGCAACACCAACCGCCTTGGCCATGGTGTCCAGGTCGACATTTAATCGATTAAGTAGCAGGACTTTTTCCTGATATTCAGCATTAACTGTGTTTAGTTCTTCATTAACTGATTGCAGCTCTTCGTTTGAGCTTTGCAACTCCTCATTAGAAGCCATCAGCTCTTCATTGGTTGCTTGCAGCTCTTCATTAGAAGTTTCAAGTTCTTCAATGGTGGCCTGCAAACTTTCTCGCGTTGCACCCAGCTCATTCTGCAAGGCTTCAATTCGAGCCGTAGTTTCAACACCCACATCAATCGAGTCAGATGACTCCAGTGCTGATGTATGATGCACAATCGGACTTTCAAAACACAACAGCAGCAAGCGTTCATTCGCATCCAGCATAACCGGTTTAACCGTTAAACGAACCTGTCTGTAAGGACCCTCATGGTCATTAGTGAGATGAATAAAATCCGATTGCAGTGTTTTCCAGTCTTTGGCGGCTTTATACAAGAGCGCTTGAGCAACCGGTACCAGTGACTCGGGCAAGATCCTTGCTACTTGTGTAGATACAGCACCTGAGCGCACTCTAAAAAATGGCTGCAAATCACCAAAAAAATGAACCGCTTGATGACTATCATTGACCAAAATAGAGGGGGGTGCATAAAGGTCCAGCAATACTGTTGTGGACTTATCCAGCACAGACTGTTCGCGACTGCTACCCACTGCTGAGCGAGGTATCGAATTCACTCGGTTTTGGCTATCCGATGTCAGGCGCGTTGCGTGTGGAGAATGACCGTCAATCACGAAGGGCAGGGCTTTTTGGTTTCGTCGAAACAGCTTTAAGCGCGGGTTAATTTCTTCAAACCCTTTGGCAACGCCACTGATCGACTCGCTTGAGCCTAAAAACAGGACGCCACCGGGCCGTGTTGCATATTGCAAACGATGCATGGCCCGCAGTTGCGCTTCAGGTTTAAAATAAATTAATGCGTTTCTGCAGGTCACCAGATCCATGCGCGTAAACGGAGGGTCGGTGAGTAAGTTGTGTTTGGCAAAGACAATACACTGGCGTAGTTCGGGTTTAACGGTAAAGCTGTTACCGGTTTTATTAAAAAACCGCTCAAGACGCTGGCCAGACAACTCAGCAGCGACAGTTTGTGTGTACTGTCCAGACGCCGCTATTTCGATAACATGCTGATTGACATCTGTGGCAAATATTTTTAGTTGCGGCCAACGACGTGCACGCTCAAACTCTTCAATAAACAGCATGGCCAAAGAATAGGCTTCCTCGCCAGTAGAAGTCGCTGCAGACCATACACGAATCATGGAGTGAGTATCAGCATTAGCAACCAACTCGGGAATGACGGTGTTAGCCAGTGCTTCAAATGCCTCTTCATCTCTGAAAAAACTGGTTACTGAAATCAATAACTCGCGTCTTAATGTGGCTAATTCTGTGTGATCGTCTTGTAGCAACATAAAATAATCACTAACAGCTCTGATCTGACGCACTTGCATTCGCCGCTCAACTCGACGCAAAAACGTGGCGCTTTTATAATCTCGAAAGTCGATGCCACCGGATTGCAGCAATAAACTCATGATGCCTTCCATGGCTTCACCATCATCACCAGGAGGTTCTAACTGGTCCTGGGATACCGGTATTTTTTGAGCTGCTGGATTGGCTATATGATCAACGATACGCTGCGCCAGTTGATCCACCCGCAATACAGCATCGACCGCCTCCGTAGCTAACACACTTTTGGGCATGCCATCGAATTTTGCCTCCGTCGGATCTTGTGCAACGACAAATCCACCCGCCGCATTGACAGCTACAGCGCCTCTTGAACCATCCGAGCCTGTACCCGATAAAATAACAGCCACACTCCGATTTTCGCAGCGTTGAGACATGGAATTAAAAAAAATATCGATCGGAAGGGTTAATACATGTGGGCTCTTGGAACTTAAATTAAAGTGATCATCTTCCAGTGTCATTACCTTACCCGGTGGTATCAGAAAGATATGGTTCGCCTTTAGTGACATCCCCTGCTCTACCACCGCTATGTTCATTTGCGTATGGCGAGCTAACAGGTCTTTCATAATACTCTTGTGATCAGGTGATAAATGCTGGATGACCACATACGCGGCACCGACATCCACAGGGCAGTTACGAAAGAATTTTTCCAAGGCTTCCAGGCCACCGGCAGACGCACCTATGGCAATCACATAGCCTTTAAACGTTGAATTACTCTGAATCAATTTAATATTTTTCTTGGACATAATTGCCTTTGATAGCTTCAACCCTGTTTAAACTTTGTATTTTCAGTTAAAGCTTTAAGGCTAATTTTGCTTGGATCTATGCGTTTTTGGTAAAACGTTTAGAGTCTTAAAATACGGTTCTAGACTAGCTTTGGTAACTGGATACGGCCATATGCTTGACTCGCCGATATACATCATATACATCCTTAAATATGTGCATGCTTTGAGGTATTGCCTGCAACATTTCTGTGCCCATACCACCTATCCATATCTCCCTATCGCTGATCACTTGCTGTAATTCCAACAGATATTTTTCAGCTACATTCGCTGGCGTATAGGCACTAAAAGAGACCCCAACAACCTCCACATCAAATGCCTCGGCAGCTCTCTGTAATTCATTTAAGGGCAAATCGCCGCCCATTTGTATACAGTCTGCACCAGCGGATCTGATCACCGCTTCGATCATCGACAGGCCCAATGTATGATATTCTCCCGGTGGCGTTACCAGGAGGATGCGTATTCCCTGTTTTTTCCCTGCCATGTCCGCGTTTACTTTGGCTAATACCTCATGCATTACCGCGGATATGCCATGCTCCGCATACACATACAACTCACCTCTTTCCCAAGCGAGCCCAACTTCGTTCATCAAAGGCTGAGCAAGTGTATGAATGAAATTACAAATACCACGATCATAAATTGCAATCTCTAACGCTTGCCTGACTGTATCGAGCCGATTTTCTGCCACAGCATTAACCAGGCGTGCAATTTCAATCCGATCATGAACACCATCATGCTGTGTCTGCTGGTAATTTTCGGCCTGGTTCTGTGATAGCCTGATTTTAGAAAAAACTTCTGCTGGACGAATGCCCTTATCAATCAAGCGTGTTACTTCATGTAACATGGAGAGATCATGGTCGCTATATCGCCTAGTACCACCTGCCGTTCTGGACGGTGCGGGTAGACCGTACCTCTGCTCCCACTTGCGCAAGGTCTCTGCACTTACGCCAACTTTCTCAGCTAAAACACCAATTGAATACATACCACAGAACCTAAAGGCCGTAAAAATAATTTAAGACATTACACTGCAGTTACATCTAAATGTCCACATATTGTCTATATTTATGCCTAAATCTAGACAGTCCAACTAAAGTAAACATAGGCATTCTTCAGTCAAAGCCTTGGGTCTGTATCGCAGCTAGAGCCTAACCGCTTGACCATTGCTTCACCCATTCAATTAATTTTTCTTCAGGCATTGGCTTGGCAAAATAATAGCCCTGAATGTAGCGTACACCCAGTTCACGCAATGCCTGACATTGAGCTTCAGATTCAACACCTTCTGCCAAAACGTCTACATCAATACTCTCACCCAGGGCAATAATTGTGCGGATGATGGCCATATCCTTCCTATCATCAGGGATGCCATCGACAAATGACTTGTCGATTTTGAAGCAACCCACCGGAAACTCTTTAATGTGGGAAAGAGATGAATAGCCTGTACCAAAATCATCCACTGACAAGGCAATACCGCCTGCACGCAGTTCATGAAGCATTCGGATGACTTTATCCGTTCTTTCCAGAGCACCCTCGACGATCTCCAACTCAATCATTTCTGGAGACAAGCCGTAATCGTCGATAAGGCCAAGTACAGACGCCACAAAGCCATCCTCTAACTGTGATGGAGAGACATTCACCGCGATATGAGGAATAGCTACGCCCAGCTTTATCCAGGCCTGCATCTGTTCACAGGCCCTGCGTAACACCCAATCACCAAGCAAGGCCTCCATACCAAGCTCTTCCAGTGCACGAAGAAACTCTCCTGGTGAAAGCAAACCTTTCTGCGGATGATTCCATCGCACCAAGGCCTCCACTCCAAGAAGCAAGCGCTGTTCTGCATCAACCTTGGGTTGATAGTAGAGCTCAAGCTCTCCATTGCGCACGGCATTACGGAACTGATTACCTACATCTAGTTTTTGTTGCACCAATTGAGCCATATCAGCATTGAACAACTCAAATCTGCCACCACCACGGGATTTTGCAACATGCATGGCTGTATCAGCCCGAGTCACTAGCGTTTGTGCGTTTATTTCATCATCCTGATAAACGGCCACACCAGCACTGGCTGCCAGGGAAACATGATGACCTTGAATCTCTTCGATCTCGGTAACAAGTTTGAGCAATTCACCAGCCCGTGCCTGGGCATGCTGCTGCGAATCAGCACATTCCATTAAAAGAACGAAGCCATCATCCGCCCAACGCCCTAATCTTTCTTGCTCCCCCAGATTCACGGATAAATAATGCACAAGATTTCGCAGTAACTCATCACCAATATCATGACCAAGAGAGTCGTTAATCAGCTTGAATCTGTCTATATTCAGGCAAATTACAGCAACAAAGCCATTATCACTGCAGGTATTCTGGAGTGCGACATGTACCTGCTCAAGAAAATAGCTGCGGTTCGGCAGCTCAGTTAGCGCATCATAGTGGGTTAGGTAAAAGAGGTTATCCTCTGCCATGCGTGCCTGAGAGATATCATGAAACACCGCCACATAATTCAAGGGTATTCCCTCTTCTCCCTCGATCACCGAAATAGAAGATTGCTGAGGATAGATTTCACCGTTCTTACGGCGATTCCATATTTCACCTGACCAGCGTTTCTTGGCAGTCAGGCATGCCCACATTTCATGATAAAAATCGGCCGTGTGTATCCCCGACTGCAATAACCGGGGATTTGTACCTATAACTTCATCATCACGATAGCCAGTGATGTGAATCGCACCGGGTTTTGTGGAGGCAGTTTGCTTTAAATCAGGCCGCTATAGCCTGACCAGTTTGTTGCTGATAATAGTTTGCCTCAGCTTCCGCTGGAGGTATATACCCAATCGAACCCAGTAGCCGTTGATGGTTGTACCAATGCACCCATTTCAGAGTAGCCATTTCAACGGCTTCACGGCTCTTCCATGATTGGCGGT